>Ga0268266_10000496_pt1 | contig 56210 bp, 36 predicted proteins | sample KBSS13metaG_FD_190356 | JGI IMG/M metagenome (GOLD analysis project Ga0268266, IMG submission 190356) | Switchgrass rhizosphere microbial communities from Kellogg Biological Station, Michigan, USA - KBS S1-3 metaG (SPAdes) (version 2) | ecosystem: Host-associated > Plants > Roots > Rhizosphere...
CGCGCCGACGAAGTCATCCCGCACGCCATTCCGCCAGACGCGATTGCTGGCAGGCGTGCTAGAGAACGAGTGCGACGCGCTATTCCGAGCCGTCCCCCGCGGCAAGTTTCGCAAACAGGCTGACGACAAGAGGTAGTTGCTTCGCGGAAATTTCACTGTTGGGCTGAAATCTAGCGCATTTTCCTTCCTCAAGCCCCGAGCCTCACGCCTCAAGCTTTTTTCTTCGCGCTATGACAACTAGTTGTCACCGCGGCTCGATAGATTTTTCCGGCTCCGTAGGATTCGCCTCGCCACCGGCCCGTCGCACGGCTGACTGGCGGCGATCTCGGGCAGGTCGCCACCCCATGCGCGTCCGGGGCATCGTGGGAGTGGCGATCTTTTTCTTGCGCTGATCCAGCGCTCCAGTCGCCACATATGTGTGCCACTGCTGGCTTGCCCAGCAGTGCTTCTTTTCCGCACACGGCAGAAATCTTTGCTTGCGGCGGCGCAGGGCATTACGCTAGGGATCGCCCGCCTTCCGTTTTTCGCCCGCCCGCCAACATTGCAGGAGCCCCCGCCATGGCTGACTCGCATCGTCGAGAGTTTCTGAAACACGCCGGACTGGGCGTCGCCGCCGTCGCGGCGGTCGATCTCACGGCACTCGCTCAGGCCGATGAGCCCAAGGCCAAGGATCAAGCCGCGGCCAAGAGCGACGCACAAAACAAAATCGTCATGGGCTGGATCGGCTGCGGCGGGCAGGCGACGAACTTGCTCAAGTCATTCGCCGCCCAACCAGACGTGGCGATCGCGTATGTCTGCGATCCCGAGGCCCCGCGCGCGGCCGCCGCGGCCAAGCTGGCCGAAAGCATCTCAGGCGTGGCGCCAAAGATCGTTGCCGATATGAGGCAGGTCTTCGCCGACAAAGCGGTCGACGCCGTCTGTGTCGGCACGCCTGACCATTGGCACGCCCCGGCCACGATCCTGGCGTGCGACGCTGGCAAGCACGTTTATGTCGAAAAGCCCTGCTCGCACAATCTGCGCGAAGGACGTTTGATGATCGAGGCCGCGCGGCGCAACAAGCGCGTCGTGCAGGTCGGCACGCAAAGCCGTAGCTCGCCGCCGGTGATCGAAGCGATGAAGCTGCTGCGCGATGGCGCGATTGGCGACGTCCTGGTCGCCAAGGCCTGGAACAGCCAGTTGCGGCGCAGTATCGGGCATGACTCGCCGAGCCAGGCGCCGGCTGATATGGACTTCGACCTGTGGCTGGGGCCGGCGCCGGTTGTGCCGTTTCAGGCCAATCGCATCCATTACGGCTGGCGCTGGTGGTATGACTTCGGCGCTGGCGACATGGGGAACGACGGCGTCCACGATATCGACATCGCCCGCTGGGGTTTGGGAGTGACCGAGCATCCATCAATTGTGTCGGCCATCGGCGGCAAGTATTTCTTCGACGACGATCAGCAATTTCCGGACACGCAGTATGTATCGTTCGAGTGGCCCGGCGACGGCGCCGTAGGACATCGCCGGCAACTGGTCTTCGAGCAACGCATCTGGTCGCCGTACCGGCAGGAGGCGTACGAAAACGGCAACGCCTTCTACGGCACAAAGGGGGTGCTGCTATTGGGCAAGGGGGACGGCTGGAAGCTGTTTGGTCCGAAGAACAAATTGATCTCACAATCCGACGGCGGCGGCATGGGCCTGCCACACCACCGCGACTTTCTGGCGGCGATTCGCGAAGACCGCAAGCCAAACGCCGACATCGAAATCGGTCACCTCTCTACCTCACTTTGCCACCTGGGCAACATCGCCACACGCGTAGGACGGCGATTGCAGTTCGACGCAGCGCAGGAAAAGTTCGTCGGTGATGCCGAAGCTAACGCGCTGGTGACCCGCAAATACCGCGACGGACACTGGGCCGTGCCGAAGGGGGTGTCCTAGGGCAAAAAGGGGGGGGCTATTTTTCGGCTGAAGTAGAATGTCCGGCTCTGTCGAAAACCGGCTTTCGTCTCAGCAGCATGATATTGTGGGCCAGCGTCTTCAGCTGGCACGACTAATGTTTAGTCTTTCTCGCTTAATGGTCTGCACTGCGATATGCAGCCTAGCAGTGGTTGTTGCTAACAGTAGCTTTAGCGCCGCGACGCATCGGATCGGCGGATCATTGTTTGCGGCGTATCTTTTTCCTTTGCTCTTGCTGGGAACTTTCACTACGCCCCAAGTTCCATATTCAAGAGTCGCTACGGTCGATAAATGGAGGTTTGCTTCGACGTGGCTAACGGTAATTGTATTTGCGTGTGGCTTTATGATTATCCCATATTATCGCCAACCCTCGTATTACACTGATGTGGTGCCAGGCGCAATGCTTTTTCTTACTGGTTGTGCCACTGCTCTCGCGGCGGAGATAGCGGCCATTGTAGTTGCGTCGTTGACTCGTCAAGGATATTTGATGGCTCTTTACGTTCCAACTGTGGTTGGTATGTTCTGTTTAATTGTCATTTACATATTGGCGTAACCACATATTACTAATGATATTGCAGCTGCATGTGTAATATTGTTCACGTGCGGAGGGCACGTGGCATATAAAGATTGTGACAGCCGGCCGTATCAACGACGTCGAACGGAAGCACGCGCGCGCCCGTCGGTGCAGTTTTCTTTCGCGCGTTTGCTCGGCGCGATGACATGCCTGGCAGTCTCGGCCGGCGTCTTTCGCTATACGTACTTCGAAGTGCAGCGATTCGGCGGTGGGTTCTATCCAATGTTTTGCCTTTTGACGGCAATCACCCTGATCGTGACCGCAGTGGCTCTGATCTCGCCGAAAACGGGCGCCTTCGCTGCCGCTATCGTTTTGCGGGCGCTGGAGTTCTTACTCGCCTGGCTTTAGAAACAAACGCCCCGAAGCACATCCTGATCCCTGGTGGCGGCCGCCCGGCCAACTGCCAAAATGCTTGACACGTCGGACTTTGTCAGATAATTAGAATATCAGCCGCCTGAGCCGGTCCCTGCGGTTCAGGGAACTGGTTTCCCGGCGGCTCCCGCCTCCGCTTGCCTGCCTCTGCCCAAATTCCTGCTCGTTTGGAATTCTCGTGATGACCGAGCTACAGACCTTGCCGCGCCCGAAGATTCGCGACGTGGTCGTTGAACGGTTGAAATCGTTCATCGTGGCCGAGGGACTCAATCCTGGCGATCGCCTGCCGACCGAGACGGTGTTGGCCGCGCGGTTTGGCGTCAGTCGGCTCAGTCTGCGTGAGGCGACCAAATCGCTCGAGTTGCTCGGCATCCTCACCAGCAAGGCCGGCGTCGGGCTGACGGTTGGCCAGTTGGACATGGAGCGGGTCACGAATCACCTCGGCTTTCATCCGGCGCTGCACCGGGCGTCGCCATTGCAACTGCTCGAAACGCGCATCCTGATCGAAACCGGCGCCCTGCCCTACGCCGCGCGGCGAATGCAGGAAGACCCAGGCGTAGGCGATCGGCTGCAAACGCTGGCGGATCAGTTCCGCAGCGCCCGCACGCTGCAAGCCTGGATCGATCGAGACATCGAGTTCCACCGAGCATTGCTCGACGCCAGCGGCCTGACGGCCCTGGTTGCGTTTCACGACCTGCTATCGATCTTCTTTCAACGGTTCCGCGCCAGCGTGAAGATGGCCGAGTGGAAACAAGGCGTCGAAAGCCACCAGCGCGTGTTGGACCTGCTGAAGGCCAACGACGTGCCGGCCGCTGTCGACGAACTGCGGGTTCATATCGAGAGCCATAGAATCCGGATGCAAGAAAACTCCTAAAGTCGCGCCCCAAAGACCAAAGAATTTCTCTGCCATGACGAACTCAAAACACAATTCGACCGGGGGCAACCGTCGAGCAAACCGGCAGCGCAGCGCGCGTTCGCACGCGCCGTCAGGCCAATGGAAGTTGGCGACGCTCTTGCTGCTGTCGATCGCTTCGGTCTCCATCTACAGCCTGGCAATAGCCGAAGAGCCGGCCGCCAAAGATCAAGCGGCTAAAGGCGCCACAGGCATCGATGCGCTCAACGAGCAGGATTTCGCCCAGGCCTACACCGGCAAAGTCGTGCCACTCTTAAAACAGTATTGCGTCGAGTGTCACTCGTCCGACCACGCCGAGGCCGACCTGGATTTGACGGCGTTCGCCACGGCCGACGATACGCGCAAGCATTCGCAGGCGTTTCTAAAGATCGCCGAAATGCTCGACAGCCAGCAGATGCCGCCGATCGACGCCAAGCAACCAGGCGAAGCCGAACGGGCCGAATTGCGTGGCTGGGTGCGCCGCATGTTGAAGGAAGAAGCCCGTCGCTACGCCGGAGACCCCGGCCCGGTGGTGCTGCGACGATTGAGCAACGCCGAGTACACCTACCTGATCCGCGACTTGACGGGCGTCCCGTCGCTCGAACCGGCCAAGGAGTTTCCGGTCGATGGCGCCGCCGGCGAAGGGTTTACGAACGCGGCCGTCGGACTGGTGATGTCGCCGGCGCTGCTGGCGAAGTATCTCGACGCCGGCAAAGATGTTGCCGCGCACGCGATGCTGTTGCCCGATGGAATTGAATTCTCGCCGAGTTCGACGCCGCGCGATTGGACTCAGCAAATGCTGACGCAGATTCGCGAACTCTATGGCCGCTACAGCCTGCCCCAGGCCGAATCGCACGTGACCTTGCAGGGCGAGGCCCTCGACACGAACGGCGGCGGCCGGCTGCCAGTCGAACGCTACTTCGAAGCCACGCTGGCCGAACGAGACGCGCTGGCGAAAGGAACCAAGACGCTCGAAGCGGTCGCCAGCGAGCGCTCGCTGAGCCCGAAATACCTTGGCATCCTTTGGAAGCTGATGACGGCTGAGCCAGCGGCGGCTGATAAGCCAAATGGATCTTCGCTGCTGCTCGATGCGCTCCGCGCCCGTTGGAAAACGGCCAAGCCTGAAGATGCCGTGGCGCTGGCGACAGACGTCGCCCGCTGGCAGCACGCGCTGTGGCGTTTCACCAGCGTGGGCCACATCGGCAAGGTCGGCGGTCCAAAGGCCTGGGCCGAGCCGATCAGTCCGCTCACCGCGCGGCAGGAATTCAAAGTCAAGATTCCGCCGGCTGAAGGCAATGAAAAAGAAGTGGTGCTCTACCTGACTGCCTCTGACGCGGGCGATGGCCATGAGCATGACTTTGTCGTCTGGGAGCGACCACGCCTCGTGGCGCCAGGCCGGCCAGATCTGCCACTGCGCGATTTGCGCGGCGTGATTGCCGAACTCACCAAGCATCGCCAAGAGGTTTTTGATAGCACCGCCAAATGCCTGGCGGCCGCGGCCGAAGCCAGCCTGTCGAAGACGCCCGTCGAGGTTCCCAAACTCGCGGAAAAGCATGGCGTCAACGCGCAATCGCTCGAAGCCTGGCTGGACTTCCTCGGTATTAGCGCCAGCGGCCCGGTCAAGCTGGGGCCAGCGCTGACAGGCAAGGGCGAAAAGATCGCCGGCTATGACTTTATCAGCTCCTGGACAGGCAATGACGCCTTGAGTTTTGTCGCCAACTCGTCCGACCAGCACGTCCGCATCCCCGGCAACATGGCGCCGCACAGCGTGGCAGTCCATCCGGCGCCCACGCAGCAGATCGGCGCCGCCTGGCGCAGCCCGATCGGCGGCAGCCTGACGATCGAAGGCGTAGCCCAGCACCAGCACCCGGAATGCGGCAACGGCGTCGAATGGACCGTGGAAATCCGCCGCGGCAGCACTCGCCAGCGGCTGGCGGCCGGCATCGCCCATGGCGCGGCCGTTGTGCCTTTCGGCCCGATCAAGAACGTTGCGATCCGGCCAGGCGACGTGGTGGTGATGCGAGTTGGCCCGCGCGACGGCAATCATTCGTGCGATTTGACGCTGATTGATATTTCGCTCGACGCCGGCGACCAGAAGTGGCGGCTATCGAGCGACGTTTCGCCGAACCTGTTGGCCGGCAACCCACACGCTGACGCGAGCGGCAAGCCGGACATTTGGACGTTCTTCAGCGAGCCCAGCGGCGCTGACGCCGGACCGGTGATCCCGGCCAATTCGCTGCTGGCCCGTTGGCAAGCGAGCGAAAATCCGGCAGAAAAAGCGAAGCTCGCCGCGGACATACAATTGCTGCTACAAAAAGGCCCCGGCGGATTGACGGAGGGTTCCGCTGATGAGGCGCTCTATCACCAAATTTCATCATTGAGCGGGCCGCTATTCTCCGCGGCGCTGCGGGCGCAAGCGGCCAGGCCGGTCGATGCGAACGACAAGCCGGCGGCGCAAGATCCGGCCCAGCCCGCCTGGGGCATTGATCCGCAACTCTTCGGCAAGCATCCCAATGGCACGCCCATCGATCCGGCCAGCCTTTGCGTGCAGGCGCCGTCGATCATCGAGGTGCGCCTGCCGAGCGAGTTGGTCCAAGGCGCCGATCTCGTGACCAGTGGCTACTTGCATCCAGCCAGCGGCGACGAGGCCAGTGTGCAACTGAGCATTTCGCCAGAAAAACCGGCCAGCGCCTCGGGCATTACTCCCAGCGAGACGAAAGAGACGCAAGTCGCCGGTTCGTGGGCATTGAACAATCGCCGGCTGTCGCACTCGACGCCGATCCTGGTCAACGACGGCAGCGCCGCGCGCCGCCGACTGGAGGCCGCCTTTGATGCGCATCGCCAGTGGTTCCCCGCAGGCCTGTGCTACACCAAGATCGTGCCGGTCGACGAAGTCGTCACGCTCACGCTGTTCTATCGCGAAGACGAGGCCCTGAGTCGGCTGATGCTCAGCGACGCCGAGACGGCTCGCTTGAACCGCCTGTGGGACAACTTGCATTTCGTCAGCCGCGACGCGCTGACGCTGGTCGACGCCTTCGAACAATTGATGCAGTTCGCGACGCAGGACTCCGACCCCACGGTGTTCGCTCCGATGCGTGGTCCGATCAACGCCCGCGCGGACGCGTTCCGCAAGCTATTAGTCGACACCGAGCCAAAACAGCTCGACGCGGCCATCGCCTGGGCGGCCAAGGCCTATCGTCACTCGCTTTCGCCGCAGGAGGAAAAGGGGCTGCGAGATCTGTACCGTACGCTGCGTGACGAAGAAATCCCGCACGACGAAGCGATTCGATTGTTGCTGGCCCGTGTGATGGTTTCGCCGGCGTTCTTGTATCGCTCAGAAAAATCGGGGCCGTTTGTCGCGTCGGCCGACGCGGCCTTGGCCGTCGGCTCGCTGGCCCGGGCCAACAAGATCAGCGACGCCGAGCTGGCAACGCGGCTGAGCTTCTTCCTCTGGTCGACGGCGCCTGATAAGGAACTCCTCGAACTGGCCGCCAGCGGCAAGCTGAGCGATCCGCAGGTGCTGGTTGCCCAGACGCGCCGCATGCTCAAGGACGAGCGAGTCCGCCGGATGGCCATCGAGTTCGGTTGCCAGTGGATCCACATTTACGAATTTGCCGACCACGACGAAAAGAGCGAGACGACCTTCCCAACGTTCAACGTCCTGCGCGGCGCGATGTACGAAGAGTCGATCCGCTTCCTCACCGATCTGTTTCAACACGATGGCTCGATCCTTGACGTGCTGGACGCGGATCACACCTTCTTGAACGCTTCGCTTGCCGAGCATTACGGCATCCCAGGCGTCGACGGCAAGGAGTGGCGTCGCGTCGATGGAATCAAGGCTCACGGTCGCGGCGGTATTCTGGGCATGGCCACCACGCTCTCGAAACAATCGGGCGCTTCGCGCACCAGTCCCATCTTGCGAGGCAACTGGGTCTGCGAAGTTCTGCTTGGCGAAAAACTGCCCAAACCGCCGAAGAATGTGCCCGTGCTGCCGGAGACCGTGCCGGAGGGGCTGACCGAACGTCAATTGATCGAGCAGCACAGCTCGGTGGCCGCCTGCGCCAAGTGCCACGTGCGGATGGACCCATTCGGGTTTTCGCTCGAAGGGTTCGACGCGATTGGCCGGGCTCGCCCGCGTGGCGAAGGACATCCTCCGGTAAACACCCTGGCCAAGCTGGTTAGCGGTCAGGAAATCGACGGCCTCTCCGATCTGCGAAACTATCTGCTCAATACCCGCCGAGACGACTTCGTTCGCCAGTTTTGCAAGAAGTTGCTAGGCTATTCGCTAGGGCGCGGGTTGCAACTTTCCGACGAGCCGCTGCTCGAAGAGATGCAGGCCAACCTGAAGGCCAACGGGTACAAATTCAACGTGGCTGTCGAGACTATCGTGCAGAGTTCCCAGTTCCGCACGATCCGCGCGACGGAAAATGAAATAACTCAAGCGCCCCCGCAAACAGAAGCACAAGGATCCAAACCATGACCGATACATCTCGCCGTACGTTTCTTCGAGGGATTGGCGTCACGATGGCGCTGCCATGGTTGGAATCGCTGGCAGTCTGGGGACGCCCAGCCACTGCGGCCGCCGCAGACGCCAGTGTCGCCGGCACGGCCGGTAGCGCCGCGCCTGTTCGCACGGCCGTATTGTTCGCCGGTAACGGCTTCCATACCAAGGAGTGGTGGGCCAAAGGCGAAGGCGCCGCCATGGAGATGGGCGAAGTCCTGGCTCCGCTGCGCGAGCATCGCCAGAAAATGCTCTTCATCCAGGGGCTCTACAACGCCGAGGCCCAAAAAGGAAACATCCACAGCTCGCAGACCGGCAACATTCTCTCGGGCGCCCCGCTGGCCTCGGGCGGAGAGATCCGCTCTGGCACGAGCGTCGACCAGGTGATCGCGCAGGAATACGGCCGCGCGGCCAAGGTGCCCAGCCTGGTGCTGGCCTGCGAAAAATCGAATCCGTCGGTCCACAAGAATTACTCGATGCTCTACAGCTCGCACATCTCGTGGAGCTCGCCGACCACACCGACGCCGCTCGAGCTGTACCCGGCCCTGGCGTTCGATCGTTTGTTCAAGGACGAAGTGCAAAAGGGCGACAAGAGCGTGCTCGACGCCGTGCTGGCCGACGCCAGCGATCTGCGCCGCGGCATCAGCCAGCAAGATCAGCGCAAGCTCGACGAGTACCTGGACAGTGTTCGCGAAGTGGAACAGCGGATCAGCCAGGCCGGCAAGCGCGGCGAATTGCAAGGCTTCCGCCCAACGCTCGACAAGCCGAACATTCCGCGCCCCTCGGAAGGCATTCCGCAGGATATCGCCGAACATATGCGGTTGATGTGCGACATTCTGGTCCTGGCGTTCCAGACAGACGCCACGCGCGTTTGCACCTTGAAGCTGAACAACGATCACTCGTCGCTCCGCTTCCCCAATCTGAATGTCGACTACATGATCCATCATCTCCTCTCCCACTCGGACACGGCCGATTGGTTGAAGGTGAATCAGTTCTTCACGACGCAGTTGGGCTACATCGCCGGCAAGCTCGACAAGATCCAGGAAGGCGAACGGACCGCGCTCGACAACTCGATGATCATGTTCTGCTCGAGCATGATGAACGGCGGCCACGACAACTCGCAGTTACCCGTGGTGCTACTTGGCGGGGGCGGCGGCAAGATCCAAGGCGGGCGCGTCCTGGATTACCGCAACCAGCCGAACCGTCAGATGTGCCGGCTGTACCTGTCGATGCTCAACAAAGTGGGGATCAAGCGAGATCGGTTCGGCGACGCAACCGAGGCGTTGGCCGAGGTATAAGCGGCGCGAGCGTCCAGTCGGTAGCCCACCCTCCCGGAAATTGCCGGTTTCTGTTAAACAGGCTCTATGACAGAGCTCGACCCCATGATTGCGCGCGAGGTCGCCCGGCGGCGGACCTTCGCGATTATTTCTCACCCGGACGCTGGCAAGACCACGCTGACGGAGAAGCTGCTGCTGTTCGGCGGTTGTATCGACATCGCCGGCAGCGTCCGTGGCCGCAAAACGCAACGCAGCGCCACCAGCGACTGGATGGAGCTCGAAAAGCAGCGCGGCATCTCGGTCAGTTCGACCGTGCTGGCCTTCGAGTTCGAAGGCTTTCAGGTCAACCTGCTCGACACGCCGGGTCACCATGACTTCAGCGAGGACACGTACCGCACCCTGATGGCGGCCGACTGCGCCGTGATGGTGATCGACCTGGCCAAGGGCGTGGAAACGCAAACCGAAAAGCTGTTCCGCGTGTGTGCGCTGCGCAAGATCCCGGTGATCACCTTTGTCAATAAAGTCGATCGCCCGGGCCAGGAACCGCTGGCGATTTTGAACGACATCCAGACGAAGCTCGGCATCGAGCCGGTGCCGTACAACTGGCCGATTGGCGCCGGGCGGGATTTTTGCGGCGTGGTCGACATGGCCACGCAAACCGCGCAACTGTTCGACGAGCGCAAGGGAGATCGCCGGATCGAATTCCGATCGATGCCACTGGCCGAGCTTGACGACCCAAGCCTGCAGCCCGGCGCGGCGGACAAGGCCCGCGAAGAAGTCGAGCTATTGGCGACCGCGGGCACGGCGATGGACCGCGAGCGGTTTTTGGCGGCCGAACTATCGCCCGTCTTCTTCGGCAGCGCGCTGACGAACTTTGGCGTCGAGCATTTCCTGCAGGGCTTTTTGCAGATGTGCCCACCGCCGGGGGATCGCGAGAGTAACGTCGGGCCAATCCCGGCCGCGCGCCGCGACTTTGCCGGCTTTGTCTTCAAGATCCAGGCCAACCTCGATCCGCGGCATCGAGATAGCGTGGCCTTCGTGCGGGTTTGCGCCGGGCATTTCCGCCGCGAGATGGAAGTGCTGCATGCTCGCACCGGCAAGAAAACCAAAATGCGTCGCTCGCATCGCGTCTTCGGCAAAGAACGCGAGACGATGGACGAGGCCTTTCCGGGAGACATCCTGGGGCTCACCAATCCGGGCGATTTCCACCTGGGCGACACGATCTGCGAAGGAGCGCCAATCCACTTTGAGCCGCTGCCGCAATTCTCGCCCGAGTTTTTTGGGGCACTGCGCTGCGCGGACACCAGTCGCCGCAAACAATTCGAGCGCGGCCTGGCGCAACTGTTGGAAGAAGGCGCCATTCAGGTTTTCAACGACACGCGCGCGGCGCGGCGCGATCCGATTCTGGCCGCCGTGGGCGAGCTGCAGTTCGACGTTGTGCGGTTTCGCATGGAGAGCGAGTACAACACGGCGACACAAGTCGAATGGTTGCCCTACAAGCTGGCCCGCTGGGTCGATATGCCGCCTGAGGAGCTGCGCAACCTAAAGCTGCCGTACGCGTCGCGACAAGTGATCGACCAGCTGGGCCACGCCGCGATCTTGTTTCAATCGACGTGGGACGTGCAGTCGGCCGAGCGCGAAAACCCCAAGGTAAAATTCGCCGCGATCCGCACAGCCGAACATTGGCGCGATAAACCAGCGATCGTGTAGGGTACGCACTCCGTGCGTACCAGGAAGTGCGATAGGCGATCCATCCGAGGCCATGGTACGCACGGAGTGCGTACCCTACGGGAGCTTTTTGCGTTCGAGCAGGTCGTAGCGATCGCCGGTCACTAGCGGTAGCGGCGCAACGCTTGGCGAGGTGACGACGTGCGTCTTGCCTTTGCCCAGCACGGTCATGGTCGACCCGCGGATCTCGGCGGCGCAGCCTTCGTCGAGCGATAGCCCGAGGACCTGCGGAAATGTCTCGACCAGGTCGACCATTTCCTTCAAGCGGCCGCGCTCGGCGACGTGAATATCGATCGCCGCGCCAGGCAGAAAGCCCAGTCCGCGCTCGTAGCCCTCGGCCATGATGTCGATATTACCAAGTGGGTTGCCGCGGACCATGTACTGCCCCTGAATTGCCGATCCGGCGCTACTGCCGGCGATGACGCCGCCGCGGGCCAACACGTCATGAAACAACTGCTCGGCGATGGTTCCCTCATAGGCGTCGACATAGCGCCACTGCCGCCCGCCGCCAAAGAAGACACCCTTGGCTCGTTTGAGCGCGTTAATGAACTCGGCGGCTTCTATTTCCTGCTTCGTTCGTTGCGACAGCACGGTAATGTCGGTGCAGCCGAGCCCTTTCAGTTTGTCGACCAGCTTTGGCGCCAGGTCGCCGGGACTGGCGATGGGGAGCACGACGAGCGGCGCGTGGACGCCGCCGGCCAGATCGATGAACCGTCGCCAGATCTCGTCGGATAGTGCGCCGCCACCGCAGGCCAACAGCGCGCCGTGGCTCACGCGGGGCGCTGCCGGCTTTTCAGGCGGGAATCGTTCGCCCAGCCGTGCGATGGCCGCGCGACTGAGCGCCAACAAGTCGGCGCTGGCGCCACTCTTCAAATGCCTGACTAGCAAGGGACGATCGACGGGCCGCGTGACCGAGGCCGGCAGGCAGACCACAACCGGGTGGCGCCCCACCACGTGCATCTCACGCCCGACGAAGACGACGCCAGCGCCGGCCGGTACGCCAAGCCCAACGCGACCGGGCGTTTTCACCAGCGACTCGATCAACGCTTCCGGCGGCGCAGGTTGCAGAAACCCGGCCGAGATCAAGACCTGATCGAGCGGCGCTGTGTTCGACGGCACTGTCTTTGGCAAAGTTGTGTCTGCCGGCAACGAAGAAATATCGACCCATACAGCGCCGTGCGTCGCCAATTTCTCGGGCATGCCGTCGGCGTCGGGGCGGATGACGGTCGTTTCAATGCCGTGCTTCCGCAGTGCTTCGAGCTGTGGCGCCAGTTCGCGCTCGGCCGTCTCACTGACGACGAAAGCGCTCTTGCCGGCGCGGGCCGCCTCGATGAATCGCTCCCAAACGGCCGGCGGCGCCTCGCCCCCGCCCCAGAGCACGGTCAGGCCGTTCCGCGGCACGGCCTGGCGCGCGGCGGACGGTTTGTCGCTGGCGCCAGTCTCGGCATGGGTCAGCCGCTGCGAAGAGAGCACGACAAGCACAGCCGCCAGCAGTGTTGCCAGCGCGATGGCGCGCTTTCCCGGATAAGTGTCCTTCGCGAGGGTCCGCTTCGTCGAGTGGTTGTTCCTGGTCATGCTCGTTCCATCGAGAGATTTTCCGCCCAAACCGGAAGCGGCGCCTGATAGCGCACGCGCTGACCGGTGGTTGGGTGCACAAACGAAATTGCCGCGGCGTGCAGGCAGAGGGGCGGATCGGCCACGCCGAGTGCTTGCGCTGCGCCTAGCATTCCGCCGACCAGATACATCGGATCGCCGACGATCGGTAATCCCGAATGCCAGAGGTGGACGCGAATCTGATTCGTCCGGCCCGTTAAAGGCGTAGCCTCGACGAGCGCGCGTTCGTCATCACGCAAAACGCGAAAGCGCGTGCTTGCCGCGGCGCCCTGCTCGCTGGTTACCCGGATGCCACCGGCGCCGGGCGTCGCTTCGATCGGCGCATGGCATTCGAATTGCGTTTCCGTTGGACGCCCGTTCACTCGCGCAATGTATGTCTTCTGGACGTCGCCCGCCTCGAACTGCGGCTGCAATCGGCTCGCCACGGCTCGTGTTTTGCTGAAGACGACCACGCCCGAGGTGTCGGCGTCGAGTCGATGCGCCGGCCGCAGCCCGAGCGGCTGGTAGACCTGGTCCAGGATGTACGCGAGCGAGTTGCGGTTGAATCTTCCGCAAGGATGCATCGGCAGCGGCGCCGGTTTGTTGATGACCACAATCGCGTCGTCTTCATGCAAAATCTCAATGTCAGCTGAGACGTCCGGCTCGCGCGTTGCGGGCTGCGTATGCAGCAGTCGCTCGCCGGAGCGAACAACGCGACCCGGCCGTATTTTTTCGCCGCGGCAGATGACGCGTCCTTCGATGCAAGCCTGCCGCCACTCGTCGCGCGAGAGGTGCGTTTTCATCGCGTCGAAGAAGTCGAGCGTCTCGAGTCCATCGAGCCGCGCGGGCACGCTGATCGGTCGCACATTGTCGTACGGTATGCTGCCGGGAAGTGGCGAGGTGACCGCACGAATTGCCTTCGCGCGCCGGGCGAGTAGCTCCGCGCGAGTCTCAGTGGGCGATCGATAACAGCGCGGACAGGAGACGCCTTCGACATACTCGGGCGCCGCCGACTCGGCAGGCGACAGAATCGCCTGGCAGGCAAAGCACTGCCGCAGGTCGCCTTCCTGCAAGTGCGGGTCGAGTGCGACGCGTTTATCGAAAACGAAGCAATGCCCTTGGTAGTGGGCGCCGCCACACTCTTCGAAGTACTTCAAAATGCCGCCGTCGAGCTGGTAGACCTCGCGAAAGCCTTCGCGCTCCAGCAGCGGAGTCGCTTTTTCGCAGCGAATGCCACCGGTGCAAAACGTCACGACTGGCCGGTCTTTCCACTCGGTGGGCAAACGGCCGATGGCCTGCGGAAAATCTCGAAAGTCGTCGACGCCGACGGCCACGGCGTTTTTGAACGTGCCGGCGTCGACCTCGAAGTTATTGCGCGTATCGAGCAGCGTGACCGGGCGTCCTTCGTCGAGCCACTGCTTGAGCTCGCGGGCGGTGACTCGCCGCGATGTGTACGCCCGCGGATCGATCCCGGCGACGCCAAAGGCAATGATCTCCCGCTTGATCTTGACCAGCATCCGGTTGAATGGCTGCTCGCGGCTAAAACTCTCTTTGACTTCCAGATCGGCGACGCCCGGAATTCGTCGCAACCGGGCCAGCAGCCCGTCGATCCCTGCGCGCTCGCCGGCGACGAAGCAGTTGATCCCTTCTTCGCTCAGCAGGATCGTGCCGCGCAGTTGCTCCTGCTTGCAAAGCGCGCTCAATTCGCCGCGCAAGCTGACCAGATGGTCGAGCGCGACGAATTTGTAGGCGGCGATATTGACGATCGGGAGCATGCAGCAAATACGCAGTGTGCGGCTCTGGCGACACGGCAGCGCGAGCGCGGTAATATCGCCAGCGCAGTAAAAACGCCGGCGTCGGGGAACACCCCGGCCCGGCGCCGAACTATGTCGCATTGTAACTGCTGGTCGCCCAGCCGGCTATCGCGGTCGGGCGCCGCTGGACAAGCCAGTTGTGGCACACATTCCCGCCCATTGCAGTAATTTTAGAGCTGCCGTAGGAACGCCACCAAGTCGCTCTTTTCCTCGGCCGTCAGCTTGGTTTCGGTAACCAGGTTGAAGAATTCAACCGTGTCTTCGAGCGTGAGCAATCGGCCATCGTGGAAGTATGGCGGCGACTCCTTGATTCCGCGGAGCGTGAAGGTTTTGATCGGGCCTTGCGAGGTTGCGACCAGTCCGTTGATTGTCTGCTCCTTATAGAAGCGCTCGACTTTCAGATTGTGCATCGTGTTATCGGTGTAATACGGCGCCGGGTGGCAGCTCGCGCAATTCGCCTTGCCGAAGAACAATGTCTGCCCACGCATTTCCGGCGTGTCGTTGCCGAACTTTTTGGGGTCAAGCTTCCCGTCGATTCCCAACGCCGGGGCCGGCGGAAAGTCGAGCAGTTCCTGCAATTCCGACATGAAGTGGACCTGGCTGCCGCGCTCCAGAGGATTGATCCCCTTGGCAGAGGCCGAAACCTGGTCTCCGTCAAAATAGGCGCCACGTTGCTCGAATTCGGTAAAGTCCTCGATGCTCTTCAGTGCCCGTTGTGATCCGAACAATCGCTGAATGTTCACGCCGCGCAAGCTCGGCGTGTCGATCCGGCGACGATGATTTTGCGGACGAATATCGCCGGCCAAATGCGTGGCGCCCGAGGTGTGTCCGTTCACATGGCAATCAAAGCAAGAGACGCCTTGCATGCCAATCGCCTGCTCGGTCTTGCGGTCGGCCGTGGCGTTGAACTGCTGTTGCGGAAACTGCGTCACCAGGAGCCGCAGCCCTTCGAGGTCTTTGGCGTTCAGAATGCCGGCAAACAGCTCTTGAAAATTCTCGACCGTAACGACTTTGCCTTGAGAGACGTCGCCAAGATCGGTGCGAGTTGTCAAGAAGATCGCCGGTGGAAATTCCGGCAGAAAGTGATCGGGCAAATCGAAGTCGATGTCGAACCGCTCCAAGCGTGGCAGGGCTTTGATTTCCTTTTGCGGGAAGACCATGCCGCCAACTTCGTGCTTCGGGTGAGGCAGCGGGAGAAAACCTTTGGGAAACAGCCCTTGCTCGCGGATCTTGTCGATCGGCGTTTCAGCCAGCTTGTCCCAGGTCATGCCTGGGGGAAGTTTTGCGGTCGGGCCAACCGGGATCGGCTTGCCACGGGTCATCTTAATCGACTTGTCAGGGCGGGCCGTGAGGTCGTAGCGTTCTTCGAGCAGCTTCTGCTGCCGCGCCATGACACCGGCCTTATCGGCCTTATCTTTTTCCATGACGGCTTTGAACGTTCCCTTACCTTGCAACACCGGCGCGATTTGGTCGTAGCTCGATGGCGCCGTTCCCTTCGGATCGTCATCGGCAGCTTGGGCCTTCCAGAGCAACGACGTGGGAACCACCAGCATCGCTAAGATCGTCAGCGGAACGATCCATCGCGTTGCAACATTCTTTGACGCGCGAGTCCTAGACATGACGATTCTCCCCAAGTTTCGAGGGACAGGCTCTGAAGCGGCCAGCGTGGCTGATTTCGGGCCATTCGCCGAGCATTCAAAAGCAGAAGTAGCGGATCAATGAGTCTTTACTGGCAAACGTTGCGGCAATGATTCGACCGCCGAGGCACGTCCGATTTAGGAAAGCAAGAAGTATGCCGCCAGCGGGTGATGTGGGGCATTCAGAGCTCAGTGATGTGCGACCGCTGCGCTGTGATACAACGCAGCTCGCAGAACCTTACATCGTTTTCGCAATGTTTCCGAATCAATCTTAGCTCGCTCTCGACGAATCGTCCGAATCTCCGCAACGTGATCGCTTTTGTAAGGTTCTACGCCACGCACCGGTATCTTCCTCCGCGGATTGAGCCCCCAGACGCGGAGGAACTGCCATGTGGATCGTGCAACTTGCCCTGAAGCGGCCTTACACCTTTGCCGTGATGGCGCTACTGATCGTGGTGCTCGGCGCCACGTCGATCCGGCAGATGCGAACCGACATTTTTCCGGAAATCGATATTCCGGTGGTCACCGTCATCTGGACCTACAAGGGAATGGAAACGAGCGAAGTCGAGCGCCGGATCACCACGTACAGCGAGTACGCGTTCACGTCGAATGTGAACGACATCAAGCGCGTCGAGTCGCAAACGCTCAACGGCGTGGCCGTGATTAAGATCTTCTTCCATCAGTCGGCCAATATCGGCACGGCCTTATCGCAAGTCACTTCGGCCAGCCAATCGATTCGCGCCCTGATGCCGCCGGGCATCCAGCCGCCAGTCATCGTTCGCTTCAATGCGTCGAGTGTGCCGATTCTCCAGATCGGTCTGAGCAGCGAGACGATGTCAGAAGAAGAGGTCTACGACTACGGCCTGTATGTGCTGCGGACGCAGCTCTCGACCGTGCAAGGGTTGACGATGCCGACGCCCTACGGCGGTCGCGAACGACAGGTGATGGTTGATCTCGATCCTCGGCAACTGCAAGCTCGCGGCATTTCGCCCAAAGACGTGGCCGACGCCATCAACGCCTACAACCTGGCCTATCCGACCGGCGTGGCCCGAATCGATACGCACGAGTATCCAGTGACGCTAAACAACACGCCCTTGACGCCGGCCAGCTTCAACGACATCCCGGTCCGTTCGACCGGCGGCGCCACGGTCTACATGCGTGACGTGGCGCAAGTCCGCGATGGCAGCACTTCGCAAACCACGATCGTGCGTCGCAACGGCAGCCACGGGGCGCTCGTGACACTGCTCAAGAACGGCAACGCGTCGACGCTCGACATCGTCAACCAGGTCAAAGAAATGATGCCGCAGATCCGCGCAGCGGCGCCCAAGGATCTGCGGATTGAGCTGCTGTTCGACCAATCGTTGTTTGTCACCGCGGCCATCGGCGGCGTGGTGACCGAGAGCGTAATCGCTGGACTGCTCACGGCCGCGATGATTCTGATGTTTCTGGGTAGCTGGCGGAGCACGCTGATCGTGGCGGTTTCGATTCCGCTGGCGATTTTGTCTTCGATCGTCATGTTGTTCTTGCTTGGGCATTCCTTGAACGTGATGACTCTCGGTGGATTGGCGTTGGCGGTCGGTATTTTGGTCGACGACGCCACGGTCGAAATCGAGAACATCCATCGCAACCTGGGGCTTGGCAAACCGCTACGCCAGGCGATCCTCGATGGCGCCCAGCAGATTGCCGGACCGACCTTTGTGTCGACGTTGACGATCAGCATCGTCTTCGTATCGGTGCTTTTTCTCGACGGTCCACCAAAATATCTGTTCACGCCGCTGGCGCTGGCCGTGGCGTTTGCCATGATGGCCTCTTACCTGCTTTCACGGACGGTCGTGCCGACGATGGTCGACTTCTTGCTACCGGCGGAGTTGGCCCACGGGCATGGCGCCCCGAGCGGTTGGTTCGGCAAGCTGCACGCCTCGTTCGAGCGCCGGTTTGAACAGCTCCGCGGCGCCTATGTTTCGCTGTTGGAGTGGAACCTCACACACCGGAAGCAGGTATTTGCGGTATTTGCGGTGCTCGTCGTCAGCGGAGCGGTGCTGGCCCCGTGGGTTGGGCGAGACTTTTTTCCAACGGTCGACACCGGACAGTTCCGCCTGCACGTGAGGGCGCCAGCTGGGACGCGAGTCGAAGAGACCGAGCGCTACTTCAGCGCGGTTGAGAACGCGATTCGGGAGATTATCCCGCAGGACGAAGTGGAGCTGGTCCTCGACAACATCGGCCTGCCCAACCGGACGTACGCGATGGCCTTTGGCGATAGCGCTACGACCGGCATGGCCGATGGCGAAATCCTGGTCGCGCTTGCGCATCATCGGTCGCACAGCACGCCGCAGTACATCGCGGCGCTACGGCGCGAGTTGCCACGCAAGTTCCCGCAGTTGGTCTTCTTCTTCCAGCCGGCTGACATTGTCAGCCAGATCCTCAACTTTGGGCTGCCGGCTCCAATTGATATTCAGATTTCCGGCCTGAATCGCCAGGAAAATTTCGCCATGGCGACCGAGATCGCCGGCACGATCCGCAAGATCGCTGGTGTCGAAGACGTTCACCTGCACCAGGTGATGAACGTGCCGAAATTGCACGTTGACGTCGATCAGACGCGGGCCCGAGAACTCGGCCTGACGCAACAGGATGTGGCGAACAGCCTGCTCGTTTCGCTCTCTGGCAGCGGGCAAGTGCAGCCCAACTATTGGGTCGACCCGAACATGGGTATTTCGTACCTCGTTGAGACGCGCACACCGACTTACAAACTCGACACGGTCGATTCCATCAATGGTCTGCCGCTGACGTCTCAGAAGACGCAGGGGGTGCAGCTACTGTCGAACGTCGCGAAGATCCAGCGTGGCGTTACGCCCGAGGTGGCCAATCACACGAACGTGCAACCCTCGTTCGACGTCTACGCCAACGTGCAAGGGCGCGATCTGGGAAGCGTAGCCAGTGACATCAATCGACTACTGGCCAGCTACACCGACAAATTGGCGCCGGGCAACACGATCACGATGCGCGGCCAGGTCGAGAGCATGGAATCGGCCTTCTTGCGGCTCGGACTGGGGCTGATCTTTGCCGCGGTGCTGGTCTACCTGTTGATGGTCGTCAACTTTCAGAGTTGGCTCGACCCGTTCATCATCATCACCGCGCTACCGGGCGCGTTCGTCGGAATCGTCTGGTCGCTGTTCTTGTGGAACACCACGTTTAGCGTGCCGGCCCTGATGGGGGCGATCATGTCGATCGGCGTCGCTACGGCCAACAGCATTTTGTTGGTCACATTCGCCAATGAGCAGATGCAGGAAGGCAAGTCGGCCTTTGACGCCGCTCTGGAAGCTGGACGCACTCGCATGCGACCGGTGCTCATGACCGCCGCGGCGATGATCCTGGGCATGCTGCCGATGTCGCTCGGTCTGGGTGAAGGTGGGGAGCAAAACGCCCCGCTGGGCCGGGCCGTGATCGGCGGATTGCTGCTGGCCACGGCGGCCACGCTGTTGTTCGTTCCAGTGGTTTACAGCCTGCTACGTCGCCCGAAGACCCAGGCGGGAGAACTGACGCCCGCCGGTCACGTGTAAGACCTTATTGAGTCCTAGGTGGTAAATGGGCGAGGGGCGACCAGCGGAAGCCCCGAAACGCGGACGCGAACGGCCTGCAGTCCGGACCATTCACTGCCTCGGTATCAATAAGGCGTGTAAGGGTTGGACCTTCCGACGGTAATTATCGGTAGATGACTCGGGGCCGGCTTGCCAAAGGAGTTGGATCATGACCTCCGCCGCTTTCGACAGCACTTCGCTAAACCGTCTGGATTCGCCGGTCGATCTTCCTCGGATGACGGTCGATGCGCCCATCCTGCGGCCACATACGGAAGTCAAGCTGACGCGCTCTGGGGCAGTTCCAGCGCTCGCCAAGCGGTCAGGTCAGACACAGCCACCGGCGCCAGTCAAAAAACACACGGCCAGGTTCGCGCTGTTGATGGTAATGGCAACCTCAGTGCTGATCGGCGGGATTGTCTACTTGCAGCCTTGGACGCACGCGGGGGAAATGGCAGCCGTCGCAGGACAGGAGTCGCGCGACACTCGCAAAGTGGTGCAGATCGCGCGGCCGACGCAGGCCGTGACTTCCGAAGTCGTGTTGCCAGCGACAATTCGCCCCTGGCAGTCGGCCACACTACACGCTCGCGCGAGCGGTTACCTGACCGCCTGGCATAAAGATCTGGGCGCAACGGTCAAGGCCGGCGAGTTGTTGGCCGAGATCGAAACTCCGGAGCTTGATCAGGAAGTGGCCGCCGGCGAAGCGCTGGCGCACGAAGCCGAGGCCGCCGCCGCGCAAGCCAAGGCCGAACGGATCGAGGCTGAAGCCGACCTTAAAGTCGCCGAGGCGCAGCTCACGCGCGTCCGAGCTGAGACCGAACTGGCCCGCACGCAATTGGCTCGTCGCGAGAAACTGGTCGTGACGCGCACGATTGCCAAGGAAGAATACGACACATTCGCCACGCAGATGGAATCGCGCAACGCCGAAGTCGCCGCGGCCGAGTCGGACGTCGCCCGCCGGCGCTCAAACCTCGACACGCGGACGGCGATCATCGAAGCCCGCGTCGCCACGGCTCAGAGCCGGTTCTCGAACGTCGAGCGATTGAAAGAGCTGCAAGAGTTCAAGCGGATCGTCGCGCCGTTCGATGGCGTGGTCACACATCGTGACGCCGAGGTGGGCATGCTGGTCACGGCCGGTAAAGAGGCGCTATTTGTCGTCGAAGACATGAGCCGTGTTCGCGTGCAAATGCAGGTGCCGCAGACGTACTCGGTACAGACTGTGCGTGGCGTCGCCGCAACGGTCGCGGTGCCAGAATCGTCGGCCCCGGCTGCCGCGGCGAAAGTGACACGGGTCGCGGAGTCGGTAGACATGAATAACCGGACAATGCTAGCGGAGATTGAAATCGAGAACGGTTCGCGACGGTTCCAACCGGGCAGCTATGCCCAGGTGACCCTTAGCGTGCCGCAGGGAGACGCCGCCTGGACCGTGCCGACGAACACCGTCTCAATGCGTGTGGCCGGCCCACACGTGGCCGTGGTAACGGACCAGGATCAGATCGAACTCAAGCCGGTCAAGCTTGGACGCGATCTGGGGACGAAAGTTGTCATTGCGTCGGGCATCCGCGGAGACGAACGGCTGGTGGTCAACCCCAGCGATGCATTGACCGATGGTGATTCGGTCCGCAGCCCAGGGAACCAGGAACCGAAACTGCCCACGATCGCTCAGCGTTAATGTCCGGCGGCAATCGATGCCCAATGTTAAGAAATTTTCAGTCGTTTTTATTTGCGGCGCCGAGCGGGGAGAGTCATGAGATGCACCACTTGCGAACCAGCCACTGGAAGGGGAACTCCCCTCGTCGCGACGGCGGCCGAGGCGTATCATGGGGGGCAGCGCGGTTTTGGCGTGCCGCCAGCAAAGTTTCGGCTTCAGAGCACCCGTTTAGGCGCCACGATGTCGGTCGGCGACTCACCGTTAACCCGAGCCAGTCTACTGGTGCAACTCCGCGACGGCGCCAACCAGGCGGCGTGGCAGGAGTTCATGCGGGTTTATGGACCGCTGGTCTATGGTTTCGCGCGGAAGCGCGGTCTGCAAGACGCCGACGCCGCCGACCTGATGCAGGACGTGCTGCGATCTGTTTCCACGGCCATCGGCCGGCTCGACTACGACCGCGCCCAGGGGACGTTCCGCGGCTGGTTGTTCACGATCACGCGGAACAAGATTTTCAATTTTCTCTCAGCGCGCAGCGCTCGGCCACAGGCATCGGGCGACGGACCTGGCAGCCACGTGCTGGACAACGTCGCCGATGGCAACGACGGCGCGGAACTGTGGGAGTTGGAATACCAGCGTCGTGTAGCCGCTTTGGCCATGGAGCGGATCCGCTCCGAATTTCAAGACAACACCTGGCAGGCCTTCGTCTCGACCGCGGTCGATGGGAAACCCGCGGCCGACGTTGCTCGCCAGATCGGCATGACACCGGGCGCCATCTACGTGGCCAAGAGCCGCGTGCTCGCGCGCCTGAAGGAAGAAGTAGAAACCCTGCGGCGGCAGGAAGAAGGTTGACATGAAGACCGGCACAGTTTGCCCACAGACAGAAGAACTTCGCCAGTTGCTCAGCAGCTCCCTCTCCGGCGAGCGGAGCCAGGAGTGCACGCAGCACTTGGATTCGTGCGAGTGCTGCCAGGCTAAGCTCGAAGAGATTGCGACCGATGGGACCAAGCTCTCGCAGGTCGTCAAGAATCTTCAAGGCGCAGAGCCAATGGCGACGTCGGCCTATTGGCCGGCACTGAAAGCACTCGAGACAGACGTCTCGCAAACTATCACGCCACCGGCGGGCGCGAAGGCCCCGACGGTCGTCCGCTCGCGCGACGTCTCGCTGGCCTTCTTGCAGCCGCCGAGCGACACCGTGTATCTCGGCCGATTGGCGCAGTTCGACGTGATGCGCGTGCTGGGGCGCGGCGGCATGGGCGTGGTGCTCGAAGCGTTCGATTCACGCTTGCAGCGGAACGTAGCGATCAAGGTGCTCGATCCGGATCTGGGCGGCGATGACGTCGCGCGGCAAAGGTTTTGCCGAGAAGCCCGCGCGGCGGCGTCGATCTCGCACGAGAATGTGGTGGCCGTGCATCAGGTGGAGCACGCCGGCGAAAATGGTCTGCCGTATCTGGTGATGCAGGTCGTCAATGGAGAATCGCTCGAGCAACGTCTGGCGCGCGAAGGGCGACTGCCGCTGCGCGAGATTGTGCGGATCGGCATGCAAGCCTCGCGCGGCCTGGCCGCGGCCCACGCGCAAGGGTTGATCCATCGCGATATTAAGCCAGGAAATATTCTGCTCGAGGCGCCGCAGGATCGCGTCAAGCTGACCGACTTCGGCCTGGCGCGCGTAGCCGAAGACGTCAAGCTGACGCGCACCGGGTATGTCTCCGGCACGCCACTCTACATGGCGCCAGAGCAGGCGATGGACGAAGCGACCGACCACCGGGCCGACTTGTTCAGCCTGGGCGCGATTCTGTATGAAATGTGCGCCGGCGCTCCGCCGTTTACTGGCAACAGTGTGCTGGTGATCCTGCGCCAGATTGCCGACACAAAGCACAAGCCACTCCGCGAGGTCGACCCAACGATCCCAGGCTGGCTCTCAGAAACAATCGACCGCCTGCTCGCCAAAAAGCCGGGCGACCGCATTCAAACCGCGGCCGAGCTGGCAGAGCTATTCGACTTCCATTGGGCGTTGATGAAGACCACATCCGAAGAATTGCCTTCGGTCTGCCAGGTAGCGATCAAGAAACGTCAGCGACGAAACATGCTAATCGCTGGTGGCGTCGGCGCGACGTTTCTGGCGCTGGGGCTGTTTGGTGGCATGTTCCTGGCCAATCGCGGCGGGGTTGCAGCCATTGAGCCAGTTTCCTCGGCCGAGCCGATCGCGGTACTGGCCGCCAACGCCGGCGCGGTTTGGTCCGTTTCGTTCGATCCAACCAGCACGACCGTGGCGATGGGGGTTGAAGACGGCAAGGTTCGCCTCTGGGATCTGCCAAGCAAGACAATTCGGGCCACGCTCGATGCTTCGCGCGGCGCGGTTTGGAACGCTCGATTCGCGCCGAACGGGGACTTGCTGGCCACGAGTGGCAACGACGGGCAGATCAAGATCTGGCAACCATCGAAGAATGAAGCGATCAAAACGTTCACGCAGCATCACGGCGTGCGCGGGCTGGCCTTCGCCAATGATGGAAAAATGCTCTATGCCGGTGATCGCGATGGCGAGTTGCGGGCCTGGTCGCTCGATTCCGACGAGCCATTGGCCGAAGCGAAACAGGACGGTGAGATCTTTACCGTGGCGATTTCTCCGAACGGCGAGACCCTGGCGTCGGGCGGCAATGGTAAGGTCGTGCAGCTTTGGAACGCCAAAACTCTAACGCCCAAGATTGCTCTCGAAGGACATAGCGGTCCGGTCAACGGCCTGGCCTTCCATCCTGACGGCAAACAGTTGGCGTCCGTCGGCTGGGACAAGACCGTACGAATTTGGGACGTCAGCACCGGTGAGTTGTTGCACAAGTGCAGCGGGCACGGCGGCGAAATCTGGGGCGCGGCGTTCTCTCCAGATGGAACGAAGCTGGCCACCGGCGGCCACGACGGCGCTGTCAAGTTGTGGAACACCACCACTGGCAAGCTGATTGCGACCTACCTGGGCCACAAAGCCGTAATTCATACCGTGGCGTTCAACGCCGACGGCACACTGATCGCCTCCGGCGGACGCGACGGCGCGATGCGAGTCTGGCCGGTGGAATAAAGTAACGTGCGCGAGTTGCAAGAGGCGGCTACGAACTTAGTATCCGTAGTGCGCCGCGGCGTGCAGCCTGGCTTGGTCGTCTTCCGCCAGGCCGGCGATGCGACTTGGATCGAACGAGTGGTCGCGCGTCAGGTGTTCCCAGTAGGACATGCCTTCGACGCCGGCCTCGGGGACGTCGATCGTGCGGAGCCAAATCCGTAGTTCGTCAGCGCGCAGGCTGCGCAGCCATCGGCTGGGCGGCCGACCGTGGCGCGAGCGGCGGGATGGATCTGGCCGATGCAGCGAGTCTTCACGCTCGCCCGGTTCCCCTTGGATCTTGCTGAAGCGCACTTCGTCGGGCACGAGGTCTTCGTCGAGGTAGCCGGTCTTGCCCGTGAAGGACTCGCCAGTTTTTTTGCTGACGGGGACGGTGACCCCGGTTACTTTCCAGCGACCATTGGCCCAGCTCTCGCGCTCGAACCAGCGCCAGGTGTTGTTTTCGGCAACCCGCCAGTGCGTTGCCGTGGCGCGATCGGCCGCTCGTTTTGCGGCGCTCGTGGCCGTGGCTGGCTCGGTGGCGCGAATCGTAGCGCTGGCCAGCTTTTCCAACGTCTCGGCCTGCAACTTCTCAGCCAGTGTGAACAGGCCGAAGCTGACCCAGAAGGCAAATTTGCGACGAGTAATCATGGATCGGCTGACCTCCCAAGTCGCTGCGCAGTTCGCGCGCGCGACTCGTCAACGCTTCACAGCAAACCCCTCCTTGGCCTTGGACATCGAACGGGGTGATTTCCCATCATCCCTATTAAAAACATAGGCCGCGCGAGCTCGGCATCGCGTTAGTAGGCCATCCAGCGCTTCTCGCCTGCAGAGCAAAATCCAGGCCGCTTTTTCCGAAGAATCTGAAATACCGCCAGAATCCGACGTTGGATTGGCGGCTAAGTGTGCATCTGCCCGAAAAGTCGCAGGCGCCTTCCAACGTTCAAGTGGGCGCCGAATGGAGCGCAATCCTAATTTAGATCAGCGTGCGACGCGAAAACGCTTTGTCGCCAGCACGCCCAGGACGATAAACACAACGAGCACGATCCCCTGCGCGATTGCAAAGGGCGGCTCAGTTCCTTCCGGCGCCAACGCGTGCAGCGGCGGAATCTTCAAGAACGACTGCACGACCAGCACGAAGACGTTGAAGTACAGCGAGATGATCGCCGAGATAACGTACGTCGCCCGCCAGCCGCCGGCCATCTGGCAAGGGTAGCGGGCGTAAACGGCCACGCCGAGCGCCAATAGCGAGAGAATGCCCAGCGCGTGCGACGGCATGAAGTGATCGACCGGAAAACCAAACCCGGTGACGCTCGTCAGGATCGTGGTGATCAAGAAGAGCCTGGTCCAACCATCCAGGCGATTGGCTGTGAGCAGGCCTTTGACGACGACAAAGCCAGCGGCAATCGCCACCAGGCTGATGGCTACATGCAGTATGGTGTAAGCAGTCAGGATCATGCCGCCATTTGTAGCACGAACAACGCAGAAATCAACTTCCCGCGGCGATTCATCAACGATCGATACACGATTTTATTTCTCGCTTGGCGCTAGGGGCTCGACCAACACCGCGCCCGCTCGGCTAAGCACATCCAGCCCAGGCTTTGATTGCCCCTGCGGAGCACGAATCGTCTCCAGGCGCTGAAACGGTTCGATCCGATCGAAGGGCGGTTGCGCGTCCGACTTTGTGATAAAGCCGCGATAGGTGCGGCGAACCAGGCCATTCTCATGCCAGGTGGTAATGTTGCCTTCGGTCAGTGGTGGAGTATTTTCCATCACACGAACTGTCCCGCATTCGGTCGCAGCAACCAAAGGCGCGCTCTGTAATGCATTGTTCGCCAATTGCAGCCGGATGCCGCCGGATTCCGAGACAATACGGTGCGCCGCGGCCGTCAGGGGCGCCTCGACGACAAACAGTGTGTCGCCGAATTGATTATTGACGTCGACACGACCGTTCAGCTCGGCCAGTTGCAGATTCACTTTGAGCAATTGCGCGGTGAAGTCCCCCTCGATCTTACGATACGTGAAGGTCGCCGGCGCCTCGCTGTACAGCGTGATCTGTCCGGCGGTATGTTCTGCCCCGGAGTTTCCTCGATCCGAAGTGACAGTCACCGACACGTCGCCACGCACATTCTTGATCGTTTCTAACTGCACATTCTCGACTGTCAGCGGCCCTTCGTGATCTCGCACGTAACTCTGCGAGTTGAAATCGCGGTCGCCATCGCCGCGGACGACCAGTGGCGCTTTCAGGCCTTCAGCTTCGAGCCCCGCGGTTCCGCCGCGCAGCCCAACGCCGTTGCACCTTGGCACGAAGATCGTCAGCGACGCATGGCGCTGCCACATGCTCCCTGCTCGACCGTCACCGCCGCGAGAATTGATTTCATACTGAACCTGTCGATTCCCTTGTTGGTAGGTGAGGCCTTCCAACTCGATACAATCGATCGGTCGGCTTTGAAACAGCCGAAAGAAATCGCTGGCCGCAAATGCCTTGGCGATCCAGGCGGCGCGGGCAGTCCGTTGCGCGTCGGTCAAGCGCTGTCCGTCAGGGCTAGCCAGGAAGGCAATCTCATCGGCTTGCCGTTCTGTCGCTGATCGGCCGACCACTTCCTTCTCCAGACCGTGGCGATGCACCAGGCGCATTCCGGCGAAATGCTCGTCGAGCGATTGCTTGCCATCGCCAATGACGATCTTTTCGAGCACGCATTTCACCTGTGGCTCGTCCCAGCCCACCAGTCGGACTTTCACGATATTGTTGAGAAACAACAATTGGTCGGGCCCGAGACCGAATTCGATCGTTTCCGTCTTAGTCTCCAACACGCCTGGCGAGACGAATGTCTTCGACGCGTCAATGAGCTGACGAACCTTTTGCAAGTCTTCCTGCAGCTTGCGCACTTGGGCCGTTGCCTCTTGGCTGCTGATCTTGCGGCCGCCGATCTCGGCGCGGAGCGTTTGGACGCGCCCCAGCAGCTTGTCGTATTGCTCCTTCAAATCCTTGGCAGCGTAGTAGAAGCCCCCGGGCTTGCCGCCGACGATGAGTTGATCCTTCGGCAGTTCAGTTTTCAGCCGCAATGGCTCCTCGGCCCGCGTATTGTCAGCCAGCGCGGCGAGTTGCACTGCCACACCTAAGAAGCAGAGAAGCACGAATACGGCGCCATTTCGCGAGCACAAGGCAGCTCGGGTTCGAAAACGATTCATGATGATTCCTCCCCTGCCGGAGTTAATTGGAAACCTGGGAAACACTAAGTGGTTTGTAAGTGGTCAACAACAGCTCAACTTCACTCCGAGCGTCCAGCAACGCGGCGTCCAGTGCCAGGACTTCCAGTTCCACTTCGAGTTGATTCAACGCCTGCTCGATTACTTCGAACGACGAATCGCCGCCCAATTTTGCTTGCTCCAGTTCGGCGACGTTCAGCGCCGGCGCTGGGGGCGGCGCCACTTCGGCCACTTCGGGCGAGGGACGCCAGAGACTGGCAGACAAGCCGACTACAATCAGGACGCTGGCCGCCGCGGCGAACGCCCATCGTCGCGCCGACCAAACTCCACTCGACGTTACTGGGCGCTCTGACGGCACGGCGCTTGCCCACAACTGGCGTTGATGCGTGGTCGTCGCTGCCGGATTGGCCCACTGGCGCCGGGTTTCTAGCCAACCCTCGCGCACGGCGGCGCACCGGGCGCACTGTGCCGCGTGCGACCGCGCCCGCCACTTGCGAAGTGGCCCGCCATTCTCGATTGCAGGTAAAAAGTCGTCGCACTTCATTCGAGGGCTTTCCTCAGTTGTTTCAACGCGGCATGGAGTCGGTTTTTTGTGATGGCGATCGAGACGTCCATTGCAGCGGCTGTTTGCCGGATTGACAGGCCACCCAGGTAGTGCAATGCCACGACTTGCTGAATCTCCGGCGATAGCGCGTCGAGTTGCTGATTGACGCGCAGCACTTCTTCGCCGCGTTCTGCTCGGCGTTCGGGCGGCTCCGTGCGGTAATCTACAATCTCAGCCGGCTGCGCGACCTCGCGCCGACGATCCCGCCTGCGGTTATCCAAAAAAGTCCGGTACGCAATCGTGATCAGCCACGCCCGAGGGCTCCGCAGCCACGGGCGACGGTCAAAGCTGCGCCACACGCGAACGGCCGTCTCTTGCAGCAAGTCATCCGCGTCGTGGCTATTCCCACAAAGCCGGCGCAGGGTGGCCAGCAGCACGGCGCCGTGCGCATCGAACAGCGCGACGAATTCTTCGCCGGAGCGGGTCCCCTGCGTTACTTCGTCCGCTGATTGCACGATGCCCAAAGTGCTGTCCATGCCGCTTGTTATCGTATCGAACGTCAGGTCTCAACCGTAAAGACGCCGGAACCAGCCGAGGTGTTTTTTGGAATTACGCAGGTTCGATAATATGTGCGACTGTCGGCTGCTCTTCGGAGCGACATTCGACCCAACCGGGCAGTATTTCGTTGAATTTGGCGGGCGCGCGACGGCTGGTATGATACGCCCGTGGCGGCGGGGCGCCCTAAGCCGGTGAGGATCGGCGTTCTGCGTTCGATCTGGCGCCTCTCTGGGGATACCCCAGGGGATCTTGAAGGGTTAGGATTTCGTCGCGTGAGCTACCTTGCGCTATTCGCGCAAAATTGCTCACGCCAGACCAGACTCGTTAGGGCGCCCTGTCGTCCATTTTGCATGACTTCGACGCCTGTCATCGCACGAGCCCTCGCGACGGCGTTTCTCGCCGGCGCGATCGACGAGCACGAACTGATCGACCGCGGCGCGCAACTGCTTGGCAAGCGCTGGGCGTGGCTGCCGTCGCTCGCCGCGCGCGTTTGCCGCAAGTTCGCCGGTGGGCTAAGGCCGCGCCGGATTGTGCTGGTCGAGTTTTTGCTTGCAGACGCGGGGTTCCATGCCGCCTGCGAAAAGCACGAGTTGGCGGCGTCCGGGTGGCTCGCGATCCACACGGAAATGTCCCCCATCTCCGCGGCGGCCGGTTGGAATCTTCGTTCGATTCGCTCCACGGGCGAGCTTGCCGATTGGCTGGGGACCACCACTGGTGAGCTGGAGTGGTTTGCCGATTGCAAGCGGCTCGAATCCAAGCGCAACCAAGGCCGGCTGCGACACTATCATTATCGCGCACTGACGAAACGATTCGGCCACATTCGCTTAATCGAATCGCCAAAGCCGCGACTGAAGCAGCTACAGCGCCGAGTTCTTACCGACATTCTCGATCTGATCCCTGTCCACGGCGCCGCGCATGGTTTTCGCCGCGGCTACTCGGTCAAGACGTTCGCGGCGCCGCACGCCGGACGACAGGTGGTCGCGCGGCTGGACTTGAATGATTTCTTTCCGTCGATCCGCGTGAGTCGCGTGCAGGCCGTGTTCCGCGCCGCCGGGTATCCGGATCGAGTTGCGACGTTACTGGCGGGTATCTGCACGAACGCGACTCCGCTCGATGTTTGGAACGGCTATTCATTATCTCCTGGCAGCGCCGTGGCTCGCCAAGTCCCCTTCCGCTATGCGCAACCTCACCTGCCGCAAGGGGCGCCGACGTCGCCGGCGCTGGCAAATTTGTGCGCCTACCAGCTCGGCTGTCGGCTCACGGGCCTCGCCACCGCCGCCGGCGCCAGCTACACCCGCTACGCTGACGACCTGGCGTTTTCGGGCGATGCCGAATTCGCCAGAACTGCAAAGCGATTCTGCCTGCACGCCTGCGCAATCGCGATCGAAGAAGGTTTCCAGGTTCACCATCGCAAGACACGGATTATGCGAAGCGGCGTTCGACAGCGGCTGGCAGGACTGGTGGTGAACCAGCGACTGAACGTGTCGCGGATCGAGTTCGATCGACTAAAGGCCACGCTGACGAACTGCGCCCGGCACGGCATCGCTGGTCAAAACCGCTCGGATGCCCCGGACTTTCGCGCTCACCTGCTCGGGAAGATCTCGTTCGTCGAAATGATTCATCCGGTGCGAGGTCAGCGCTTGCGCAAGTTGTTCGCGCGGATTGATTGGTAGTTGGGCGCCGGCGTTTCCGGCTGGTTAGAATGGCTACGATGCCGGCGGACTTATCGGAAAACCGGGGGCGATATCGCGAGTCACTCCACATCAGGCTTGGATTTCCCTTATGAACATGCGACTCACCTGGCCGCTGTTTGCGTTTTTTTTCGCACTGGCGATTGGTGGCCAGGCGCTGGCAGCAGACCCGGCGTTATTGGAATTTGCGAAGAGTCGCGCCGCCGCGCAGGCCGGGAGTCCGGCGATAGACTTCAACTCGCCCGATGAATGGATCGCCAGACGCAACGCGCTACGCGGGGATCTGCAACAGATGCTTGGCCTGGCGCCAATGCCTGAGCGAGGCGACCTGCGCGCGAACGTCACAGGCAGCCTGGAACGCAACGGCGTGGTCGTCGAGAAGTTGCACTTCCAATCATCGCCAGGGCTGTATGTCACGGCGAACTTTTATCGGCCCGCGAAAGTCGACAAGCCACTGCCGACGATCCTCTACCTGTGTGGGCATGCGCGAGTGGTCGAAAACGGCGTCTCGTACGGCAACAAGGTCGGCTATCAGCATCATGGCGCCTGGTTCGCGCAGAACGGTTACTGCTGCCTGATGATCGATACGATTCAGCTCGGCGAGATCGAAGGCGTTCACCATGGCACGTACAAAGAAGGGATGTGGTGGTGGATCTCGCGCGGTTACACGCCGGCCGGCGTCGAGGCCTGGAACGCGATCCGGGCGCTCGATTATCTGGAGACGCGCGAGGAAGTGGATCGGAAACGAATCGGCGTCACGGGCCGCAGCGGCGGCGGAGCGTACAGTTGGTGGGTCGCTGCGCTCGATGACCGCCCGGTGTGCTTTGTGCCGGTGGCCGGAATTACCGATTTGGCCAATCATGTCACGGATGGCTGTATTGAGGGGCACTGCGATTGCATGTACATGGTCAATCGCCAAGGCTGGGATTTTGGCGCCGTCGCCAGCCTCGTCGCGCCGCGCCCTTGCCTGGTGGCCAACAGCGACCGAGATTCGATCTTTCCGCTCGACGGCGTGATACGCGTTCACGCGCAGATGCGCGCCGTGTTCCGCAAGCTGGGCGCCGACGAGAAATTGGGCCTGGCTATTTGCGAAGGAGGACATAAAGACAACCAAGAGCTGCAGCTCGCGGCGTTTCGCTGGCTCAATCGCTGGCTGCGTAACGTCGATGAGCCAATCACGATGGTCGCCGAAAAGCTGTTCACGCCGGCTGAATTGAAAGTGTTCGACACGCTGCCGGCTGACGCCAAAAACAAAACAATTCATGAGACGTTTGTTCCTGCCGCGGCGGCGGTCGATCCGCCGGCGGACCTGGCGCGATGGAATGCGCTGCGGCAAGAGTGGCTCGAAAAGCTACGCGGCGATGTGTTCTCAGCGTGGCCCAAGCAGGAGTGCCCGCTCGATATCAAGGCGGTCGACGATACGCCGGCCGCTGCGGACCGGCGAACCGTCGAATTCACTTCCGAAACTGGCTTGAGAATGCAACTGACGATCGCCGGCGCCGGTAGCGTCCAAGCAGACGCGCCGATCGTGTTGCATGTGATCGGCGAGGACCGCAAAACCTATCTGGATCGGACGCTAGAGCAGACGCCGGCTGGCGAAATCTGGGCATTCGTCGCGCCGCGCGGGTGCGATCGCGAATGGGCCAAGGAAAACGAGAAAGTCCAGCGCCACCTGCCGCGGCGTTTTGTCCTCGTCGGCACAACCATCGACGAGGGGCGCGTCTGGGACATCCGCCGTGCCGTGGCGGCGCTGCGCGAAACGACCGGCGGAGGGCGTTCGATCCGGCTTGCCGCGCGCGGTAGCGCCGCTGGCCTCGCCCTGTACGCCAGCCTGTTCTCGCCCGAGGTCACAGAGCTCTTGCTCCAAGACCTCCCCGCCTCGCATCGCGATGGGCCAACGTTTATCGGTGTGCTGAAGGTGCTCGACATTCCCCAGGCGTTGGCGCTGGCGCTCCCGCGCCGCCATCATATTCATGGGGGCGACCCACAGACGACGCGCTGGGCCGAGAAAATCGCACGGCTCTACGCAGGCGACGCGAAGTCGAAGCTGCTGGAAGTATCCGCCGAGGCTACTGGTATTTCGAAGTAATACGTTGCGGCTCAGCGACGCGTGACTGCAGCCGAGCAGTCGTTACGACAGCGGTCGATCGTTCGCCAGCGCCGCCAGAATTGTCCGGGGTGGCTGATACGGCTGACGCCCATGGGCGACCAGCTTGTTGTCGCAAACCAGCACATCGTGTACGCGCCAGTCGAACATCACCATCGTCTCGGCAATCGTGCGGCGAATGCACTCGAGGTCCGAAATCAGAATCTCGGATCCGTCCGCGTGCGTGGAATGGAAGAAGAACCGGCTGCTGAGGCGTGCCCGGAGCCGATTGGCCTCCTGCTTTTGCTCGGGGCTTTCGCCGAGAAAGTCCGTCGTCCACGGCGCATACGCTTTGTGCAGCAGGTGCGCCTGATTGAACCAGACTTTTTCGCCCGTCACCCGGTGTGTCTTCATGACCGGCGAAGGCTGGTGAAACACGTACGCCCCGCCATCGTCGGTCCATTCGACTCGCCAGCCGCGCTGCTCGGCAAACTTTGCCGCCTCGTCGCGATCGGTCGAACCGAGCACACTGGGCCAGATCGCCTCGTAGCCGGCTTCCTTGGTTTCCGGCAATCGCCGGGTGAGGATGAGCCCTTTGTCTTCGAAACGCTGGATGAGATCCGCGGGCAGCCGCTGGTAAACGAGCCGCATGTCGCAGACGGGCGTCTGCCCGCCACCGCCGGGCGCCACCTGGCAAAAGAACGCCACTCGGTCGGGCGTGGGATCCGGAAAGCTGGGCGATGGTTCCAGGTAACTCATTTCCTGGTGCAGCCCAATCGTGAGATGGGCCGGCGCGTCTGTCGACGAGACGATCTTTCCCTGCACGGCGGAGCGCGGAGTATGGCCGCCGGCATAGTCGAGCAGTTCCGTCGAAATCAGTCGCATCACTTCTTCAAAATCTTCCGATCCGCGAAGCGCGCGAAAGCCGCGCAGCAGAATCGCCCCGTGTGTGTGCAACTGAGTGTCGAGCCAGGATCGTTCGGCAGCCATCCAGGCGAGCAGTTCGTCTCGCGAAACATCGGCCGTTTCTGGTCGCGCCTCGATAATCAAGGGGAGGGCCAGACCGCCACCAGTCTTATTACCTTCGGCCGAGCAGGACACGAAAGTATTGCGCGAATTTCCGACAACAGTCGATGGGGATGTCATTTACGTTCCTAGGTGCTGGTGCGATCGTTTCTCAGCAGTTGCCTACTCCGTTCCTTCTACCAATCTACCCGCCGAATTGCGAGCGGAAAATCACTCGCTTCGGACGCCACCTTGGCCTGGCCAAAGCAGTCGGCGGGATTTGCACACAGACGTCTCTGGGTTGGGCTACAATGTCCCGGCCTGGGTCGTCTTCATTCGCACGGGAGACAACTCGCCGGGCCCCCAATCGGACACTCAAGGTCGCACGCCCATGACACCCGAGGTCTTCGAGCGCGCCACACTGCGCAAAGTGGCGTGGAAGCTGATCCCATTTCTCTGCGCTCTGTACACGTTGAACATTCTGGACCGCGCCAACGTCGGCTTTGCGCGCTTGCGCATGCAAGGCGACCTGGGCATGACAGACGCGATGTTCGACTTCGGGTATGGACTGTTCTACATCGGCTATCTGGTATTCGAGGTGCCCAGCAACCTGATGATGCGCAAGGTGGGCGCCCGCCGCTGGATTGCGCGGATCATGATCAGCTGGGGAGTCATTTCCTGCCTGACGATGTTTGTTTACGACGCCACCAGCTTTTACTTGATTCGAATCCTGCTGGGCGTGGCTGAGGCCGGTTTCTTTCCCGGCATCATTCTCTATTTGAGTTATTGGTTCCCGGAGCGCGAACGCGCCAAGATGACGGCCTACTTCATGATGGCGATTTCGTTCGCCAGCATGCTCGGCAATCCTGTTTCGGGCCGAATCATGCAAGACCTGAACAACTCGCTCGGTCTGCACGGCTGGCAGTGGTTGTTCTTGCTCGAAGGAATTCCGTCGATTGTGCTGGGCGCGGTCGTTCTCTTTCAACTGACCGATCGCCCCAGCGAAGCACAGTGGTTAGACACGAAGGAGCGCGAGTGGCTGGTCCAGCGGATGCAGCGCGAAGAATCCGAGCGCACGCAAGCGCACGGCGCCGACAAACTCGGAGCGATGTTCGACAGTCGCGTCTGGCTGTTGATTGCGATTTATTTCACCGTGGCGGTTACTTCGAACGCCGGGGGCGCGTACTTTCCCCGGATTCTGGAGAAACATTTCCCCGACGCCGACACGGCAAAACTCGGTCTGCTCAGCGCGCTGCCCCATCTGTGCGCCGCGATCGGGATGGTGCTGTTCGGCGTCAGCTCGGATCGAACGGGGAAGCGCAAGGAGCACGTCGCTGCGGCGGCGCTCGTTGGCGCGGCTGGATGGGCACTCACGGCCTATGCACCCACGCCCGCTGTGGCGCTCGCGGGGTTGTGCATCGCGCAAGTCGGCATGATGAGCATGCTGCCGACCTTCTGGGCTCTGCCGACGGCTTTTCTGAGCGGGGCGGCGGCTGCCGGTGGCATCGCGCTGATCAGCTCGGTCGCCAACATCGGCGGATTTGTTGGGCCAGGTATCTACGGCCAACGCGGTCCCTGGGCCATGGTCATCACGCTGGCGGCCGGCGCCGGATTAACGCTGCTCGTGCGGCGCGATCGACGCCGGGACGAACTACCAAAAGCAATGCCCTTAGAAGTTTGAGCTTCGAGCGATATCCGATTACTAGGCGATCGCGCACTGCCTCTTACGCCGTAGGCGTTCTGTCCTGAAAGCCTCGGCTTATACTGTCAGAAGTTTGACCATCTTCTCAGCGACTCCTTTTGCAGAAGCGGGATTTTGGCCGGTGACGAGGTTCCCGTCTGCGATGCTGAATGGAGCCCAAGGTTCTGTTTTGTGGAAGATCGCCCCTTGCTTGGTCAGGGCTGTCTCCAGCTCAAAAGGCACATCGGCTTTCGCGTAGTTTTCTTCTTCGTCGTTGGTAAATGAGCTGATGTTCTTGCCTGCGAGCAGCCAGGCGCCATCGCTCAATTTTACGTTCAACAAGGATACCGGACCGTGGCAGACTGCTCCAACGATCGCCTTGCGCTCGTATGTTTCTTGGATAACCTTCTTCAGGAGTGGATGCTCTGGCATGTCGGCCATTGGCGCCAAACCGCCAGGCACGAAGATGGCGTCATAGAGACTGACATCGACATCGGAGAGCTTGCTGGCCTTTTGCATCGCTGCCCATCCTGGTCCTACCAGGAACGCTAGATTCGCAGGATCGGCAGCCAGGTGGAGCGCGTCCAAGTACGGAGTGTCACCACTCAGACTGGTAAAGTCGATTTGGTATTTCGCGTCGTCGAACTCTGCGTAAGGATGCGCCACTTCCGGCAAGTAATTGCCCGTCCTTCGCTTACGCGGCCCAATCGCGTTGGTGTTCGATACGATGAATAGTATCTTCTTCGACATCACAAACCCTTTCGACAACACAAACCCTCATTCGTCGAAATGAAGGGATATGGCAGGCCAAACATGCCTACGCTGGGGTCAGGGCGAATAGGACGCCTTCCTGGCTTCCACATCCCTCAGCCAACGCCGGTTGCAGATTCACCATCCGCACGCCTTGCGCTCCTCTCAAAACGCGCCGAGAGACAGTAATGGCCGCTCAGGGAGTCGAACCCTGACGCCTTTCGGCACAAGATCCTAAGTCTTGCGTGTCTGCCAATTTCACCAAGCGGCCTAAGGCTTAGCAGCAAATAGTTTGCGGCAAATTCTCCTGGTAGTCAACGGGGGCATTATTCCGCCGCGCGCAAGGGGTGGTGCATCCGTTTCGTCCGTAATTACCCGCAGGCGTCGCTCGACTGATCGCTTAGCAATCTTGTGCTGGTCCAGCTTTTCGTAGTGACGGCGCGTTATTTCGTGGCGTCCGATTTGGGGATCGACCATTGCATAATCTGTCCATGTTCCATTTCGTGTAGCATCGTCGCGAAGAGATGTTGCCCGTCGGCGCTGAAGAACAGGCTGTTGGGCCGGCGCTCTGGCGTGGGGATCGACATCAGCCCAAAGCTGGTTTGCAGATCCCAGAACTCAATCTGGTTTGGGCTTCCCACGCCGACGGCCAGGGTGCGGTTATCCGGCGAGATGGCTAGCGCGTGGATGCTCCCTTCGACGACGATGTCGCAAATCACCTGTCCGTCATCGCCACTGAGGACTACAACTCCTCCGTGAGCGTCGGTCGCAATATATCGCCCCCCCTGCGAGACGGCGAACGCGTGATAAGGTCCCGGCGCCGACCAGCGGTAATCGCCAAGATTAAAATCCCAGAGGCCAATGGAGTTGTCCGTGGAGATCAACACTTCATTATCAGACAGTATTTTTAAGTCCCAGACTGATCCGGCAACGCCTAGCCTGGTGCGCACGGCGCCGGACGCGACATCGAATATTTCCACCTTCCGCCGATCTGTATGCGCGGCGAGTAGCGAGCTGTCGTCCGACCAGGTGACGAAGGCATTGTACATGCCCGCGACACCTTGATGCCTCCAGATCCTTGCCAGGGGCGTGAGCGACCAGACCTCGGTTTGGCCTGCGTACGTGGTGAAGGCAATCTTGGACTGATCTGGCGAAAGCTCGCTCTGGATGATCGGATTGCACTCCATCCGCGTCTGGCGAACGGGTTGTTCGTTGCTATTGTTCCAGTACTCGATATCACCCTCCATGCTGCAGGAGATTAGTCCTGTCCCCGATTTCTGCATCGTCAGGGCTCGATAACCATTGGCGCGGATCGGAAACTGCCGCTGCCGTGGCTCGCTCTCCCACAATCGCACCTGCCCGTCCGCGCCGGCCGTGGCCAGCAATTTTCCGTCGGGCGACCAGGCAACTGACCAGACCCGACCTGTGTGGCCGACGAAAGTACGTGCGATGCGCCATGTCTCGGGCGACCAGAGCCGAACCACGCAATCTTTTCCGGCCGACGCGAGAACGGAGCTGACAGGATTGAAAGCCAGAGCCTGAATCCATTCTCGGTGGGCTTCCGGGATTGTGGTTAGCGGACGCAATACTCCATCTTGCTGCGAATAGATCTCAATATCCCGCCGGCGACCACCCGCGGCGACCAGCGGAGATTGTGCGGCGACCGCCAGCGCAAAGTTGATCTCGGATTGGCGTTCGATCACGCCCGCGCTTTCCCATTGGGATGTCGTCCAGCAGTGAACGCGTCCTTCTTCGTCTCCCGCCAGCAAGGTGGCGCCATGTTCACTGAATTGCAAACTTCGGACGACACCACTGAGCGTAGGGAGCTCTTTGACCAGCGAGTAATCTTCCAGATTCCAGACTCGCACGATCGGCTCGCGACCGCCAACGGCCAGCCGTTTGCCATCCGGCGAAAACGCCACGGCCAGAACGTGATCTTTGGCGCCCTCGATGCGCCGCGTCTCGGTTCCGTTGCGCCAGTCCCATAATCGAACCGTGCGATCTTCGCTGCCGCTGGCAAGCAACTGGTTTGAGGGTGAAAAGACCACGCACGTTGCTTCCGTCGTGTGTCCGCTGAGCACGCGCTCCGCCGCGCCGGTAGCCGCGTCCCAGATGCGCACGTCGCCGTCTTTACCGGCCGAGGCTAATGCCTGGCCGTCCGTTGAAAAACTGACGGAGAATACATCTCCCTGGTGGCCCAGTAGTTTCAATGTGTGCTGATCGCACGATGCCTGCAGATATCGCCAGCAGAACTCTCGCAAGTCTTCCTGCCCCGGCCTCGGCGCGCAAGATTGCAAGAGCTTGCGCGTTTGAGCGACGTTATCTCGCAGCAGCGATTGGTGGGCCAGGTCAACATTGGCCGAATAAAGCAGCCGGCGGCTGGCTTCAGCTTCTTGATCCGCGCGGCCAATCTCGGCGACCAGCCGCGCGTTGTAGATCGAGGTCACAATCGTTAGCGCCAACAGCGACATAGCGACCAGCGCCATGGTTCCAATCGCAAACGGATGGCGGCGCGTCCACTTCCATACCGTCTCGATCCGGTCTGGCGGCCGCGCCAAAGTAGGCTCGCCTGCCAGATAACGATCGAGATCGTTAGTGAGCTGTTGCGCCGTTTGATAACGCTCGGTCGGCGACTTCGCCAGGCACTTCAAACAGATCGCTTCCAGGTCGCGCGGAACATCAGGTCGCAGGCGGCGAACCGGCGCCGGATCCTCTTGCAACACGCGGCGCAATGTGTCGACCAGCGACTCCCCGCGCAGCGGTGGCTGACCGGTCAGCAATTCATAGAGGATTGTACCCAGCGCGTAGACATCGGTGCGCGAGTCCAGCTCGCGAACTCGACCGGCCGCTTGCTCTGGCGACATATAAGCCGGAGTTCCAATGGTGGCGCCGGTGCGAGTTTCTTCGCAAAGCGCTTCCTGCAGCTTGGCCATGCCAAAATCGGTCAGCTTCGGTGTTAGTACCAATCCCGCGGAAAGCGCGCCAGCGCCCGACGCGGATGGAACCAGCATGACGTTGCCAGGCTTGATATCCCTGTGCAGCACGCCGCGGCTGTGCGCATGTTGCACGGCGCCACTGAGCTGCTGCACTAAGCGGGCGGCCGTCAACACCGGCGCCGGTCCGGTTTGCGCGCGCAGCCACTCGGATAGCGAAGGGCCTTCACAATACTCCGCGGCGATGTAGCACAGCAGGTCGTCTTGACCGGTCTCCAGTACCGAGACGACGTTCGGGTGGCTCAGTCTGGCCGCGGCTTCCGCCTCGCGAAGGAATCTCGACCGCATGTCTTCATTGACGAACGATTCGAAGCGGGGGACCTTCAGCGCGACATGCCTGCCAAGACGCGGATCGCGAGCCAGATAGACCAGCCCCACGCCGCCGGCGCCCAGTAATCGCTCGATCTCGAATCTTCCGACAAATTGCGGCATACAGGCGCCGGGTGGCAGGGCCGCGGCGCCTCCGCTGCGCAGCAGACCTCGCCGCGCTTTTGATCCCGGCGTTTGATCGCGCACGCGATAGAGCAGATCGAGGCAGGCCTTGGCGCCTTGCCAGCGTTTGAGTAGCGCCGGGTCGCCTTCGATCTGTGGGCTAAGCGGCGGCGGCGAAGTAGCGTCGGCCAACGATGCCTCGTAACGCGCAACCAAGTCGGCCAGTAGTCCGTCGTCGTCTGCTTCTTCTAGGCCAATGACCATTTTATGGGGCTCGGTTAAGCAAGCAGTGTCTGCAGCGCTTCCACCGCGCGAAGAAATCGCTTGCGAGCCGCTTCCGCCGAGCAATTTATCGCGACGCCGATCTCTGCGAACGAAGACTGCTGCCAGATGCGGAGCACCAGGATCTCGCGCTCGCCCGGCGGCATGCGGTCGAGCGCGGACTGCAGGCGATCCCGTTCTTCCACCGCGGCGACGTTAGTGCAGGGCGTGTGGAGTTCATCCGCCAGTTGGCTTAGCGCCTGACTGGCGATTGCATCGCTTGCTTCACGGCTCACCGCGCGTTTGTGAGTCAGGCGATGGTGTCGGCTGGCCTTGGAATAGCGGTTGGCAAGAATGCCGAACAACCAGGTGAGAAATTCGTGCTCCGTGGTTCCATGGAATCGCGGAAAGTCACGCTGGGCTTCGACAAATGTATCCTGCACCAGGTCCGAAGCGCCCAGCTTGGCCTGCAGGTCGACAGCCATCCGCCGGCTGGCCAGCGTCAGCAAGTACTTGCGATTCTGCTCAAATAGCCGGCCGAGTGAAGAGGGCGAGCCGTCTCTGGCCTGAGCCAGGATATCTGCGAACCTCCGCTCAGACGACGACAGGCTGCTGTCCGAGAAGTCCGACGAATTGCCAGGGGATACTTTTCGCATGCAGACAGCCTGCGGACTCTTGGTAACGGCGCGAGCAACATTACTATCGCGCAGAATTTCTGTCGACGATTGCCGGCTTCCCGTTGAGCGGCCTGTCGCATGGATCACGCAGCGGCCAATCAGGGCCGGGACATGCCAGCCTAACCACCCAATATTTTAGGGGATTCGTCACCCGCCATTCTAATCGCTGAGGCGCCCCGCTCAAAGTAATTTGCGAAATCCGTCCAAATTCTGTCCGCTCTGCCAAAAAACGGGTCATTAACCGGATGAGCAAACTCATTTTGACCAGTTGTCGATTCCGCAGAACAAAGATTTGCCTGCTTTCCCCAGGGGGGGAGCCAGAAGCCTTGCTGAAAAGGGGACGCTAATGCGCCGCATCGTTGCTGTACTCTCTCTGATATCCGCGTTGCCATTCTCTGCGCCCGCAACTTCAGCGCATGCGCAAACCTATATCACCACGAATACCACCTACCATGGCACACGCCCAGATCCGGGCGTATTTGCGCACGTTATCGACCATGCCAGCAATCCGCTGCTGACTCTCAGCGGAGGGGTGCTCGTCGACACCTCGACACTACTGGTCGGCCCCAGCAACAAAGGTTCGCTGCTGATCACCGATGGAGCGGACCTGAATGTGTATGGAAGCAACGCGGAAATAAATATTCCCGGCTACTTTCAGATGGCGAGAACGGGTCGCAGCACGGTTGGCCATAACGGCACCGGCGTTGCAACTGTCTCGGGTGCCGGCTCCACATGGTTTAATGATGATGCGCTGCACGTGGGCGCCACCTCAGGCCATGGTACGCTCAATGTGGAGAACGGCGGCTATGTTTTCGGCCGAAATAGCATCCTGGGCGCAGCTCAACAGTCGGTGGGCATCGCTAAAGTCAGCGGTTTGAATTCGCAGTGGCTATATAATCGCCTGACTGTGGGAGCGACGGGGCAGTTGACTATTGAAAATGGCGGCAGCGTCAGCGGCAGTACATCCGGCTATCTCCAAGGCGATGCTACCGTCACAGGCCGCAATGCGGGAGTGAGTTCAAAATGGTCGAATGCATCCGACTTCTTTGTCGGTAGTAGCAGCGGAGCATCTTTGAGCATTTTAGACGGCGGCGAAGTTACTAACCCCGGCGGCTACATTGGCGATTCTTCGAATGACACGGGCACGGTGACCGTATCCGGGAAAAACGCTGGAGTGAGTTCCAAATGGACGAATACGGGCAATCTTTGGGTTGGTCGTGCTGGCGAGGGCACTTTGCGAATAGAAAATGGAGGCGAAGTGTCCAATCAAACGGGCCTGATCGCACTCAACGCGAACTCGCAGGGAGAGGTGTTTGTGAGCGGCGCAGGGTCGAAGTGGACGAATAGCAATCTACGAATTGGCGGCTCGTCTTCGGCAGCCGGAGGAACGGGATCGCTCACAATCGGCGACGGCGGCCTGGTAGTCGTCACAAACTCCACCAAAATCTGGAACAACGGCACGCTAACGCTCAACGGGGGAACGCTCGACACTTATTCTCTCGACGCCAGCCTCGGCACGTTCAATTTCATCAGCGGCACGTTGCGAGTCGCAGGCGGAACCACGTTCGCGGCTAATACGACGCTGAATATCTCTGGCGCAAACAGCACGTTCGTCAATTCGCAGCACATCTCGGTTCCTGTCGTCGTTACCAGCGGGGCCAAAGTTACGGGCTCTGGCTCATTTGCAAACCTCACGGTCCATGCCGGCGGCGTCGTGTCGCCGGGCAACAGTCCTGGCACAATGACCGACGCAGTGACAGGATGGAATGGCGGCGGAAAGTATCTTTGGGAGATCAACAGTCTTGGAGAAAACGGGGGCGCCGCCGGAAGTGTGGTGGGGTGGGATAATTGGAACACCGGCGTGTTGACCGTCGGAGCGACGCACGCCAATCCGTTTATCATCGCAATTGCGTCGCTGAACTCGCTCGATGCGGAAGGGAGTTTAGCGTCGTGGACGCCAACCATGGAGCAATCATGGAGGATTGCCACGGCGACGAACAGCGGCGGCATTTTCGATGACATTTTGGGCAGCCTGGTAATTGACGCCACCGGATTCACCCAGTGGAACAATATCAACGGAGGATCGTTCGTATTATCGGCGCAGGACGGTGGTAAAGAGCTCTGGCTGACATTCACACCCGTGCCCGAACCGAGCATGTTCGCACTGGCTATGCTGGCGACTGGGGGTCTGGTCGGTGCTGTCGCTCGACGAGCGCGGATTTTGAACAAGTCGTTGCCCGCAAGTTAGCGCGCGACGGCAAGCTGTCGCTGCAGCGGGGCTGGGTGCGTTCTGGCATCACGATATTGTAGTACCGGTTGCTAGATCCACGTGCAATGGGCGCGCAAAGACATCAACCAACTGCAAGCATTGCTGACCACATTTGGCCAACGCGCGAGCCTGCACTTTACGGCAAACCCCAGTAAAAGCGCAAAAACACGCAAGCTAGGTGATCCAAAGTATTGCGTGTGTGCCAATTTTCATGATGGCGTCCAGACAGCATCCCAGAGCTGGATGCTGAACTCGAAGATCGCGCCGGCAACGTTGCTCGAAGCTTCTAACATTTGCCACATCAGGGCGAACATGCCGTTGGCTCAAGGCTGCGTCTGCCTCGCGCAATCCCCAGGACATTATCGCGCGCCGGGCGCAACTAGCCTGGCGTTGCCGATTGGCTTCCATGTGGTCCAAGATCCCTGCGCCTGCCTCGGGTTGGCGGATCTTCGTCGAACGATCGGGTGACGATGTCGCATGCATCCGACAAGTCCGTTAAGCTAAATGCCATCGGACACCCCTCGGAAATCCGTGGCGTATGCGAAATAAACCAGACCGCTCAGTTCACGAATTCGCAACGACGTGGTGGACCCTCGTCGAACAAGCTCGCAGTGATGGGACGGCCATCCGCACAGAGGCGATCGACTTATTGGTCCGTCGCTATTTACCGCCGCTGCGGGCACACCTGATCCTTCGTAAGCGACTTTCGGAAGACGTGGCCGATGATGTGCTGCAAGCGTTTGTCGCCGATAAGATACTGTCGCAATATCTCTTGCGGCATGCAGATCGCGAAAAGGGAAAGTTTCGATCGCTCTTGCTCAGCTCTCTTGATAATTTCTTCATCGATTGGATTCGCAAGAATCCACGCGAGCAGGGTCTTCCCGTCAATTGTGAGGAACCGGCAGCCGCCCAATCCCAAGCGGCTGACATCTTTGATGCCGCCTGGGCAAGCCAATTACTGAACGATGTGCTCACGGAAATGAAGTCGGAATGTGAAGCAAATAACCAACATGGAATTTGGGGGGTATTCGAAAATCGCTTGCTTGCGCCAGCCCTGTCGCACGTAGCGCCGGTGGCCTATGAGACTCTCTGTGAACGATTTGAATTGGAGTCACCAGAGAAGGCGTCGAACGCCCTGGTTACGGCGAAGCGCAAGTTTGAGAAAGCCTTTGCTCGGGTTGCCATCGGGTATCAACATGACGATGAGCAACCCGGTGATGTGTTGCGAGAATTGACCGCGGTGCTATCGCGTATTGGACCACTTGACTGGAATGCTGTGCCGGCGGCGCGTGGAGCGCCTCCGGGGGGAGCACCGTCTGCTGCACCTGATCTCAATAGTTCACATCCAAGACTGCTCGTGCATCTGCTGGAAGCGCCGACCGACGTCGACGCGCTTTGGCCGCCGGAAGATCTGGCCGGCCTGATGCGGCATCAGCTTAGACAAAAGCTAGCAGACATGGACTTGCGAATTTCGCCAGCCGTTCGTAACGCACTGACGGCGCCATCTACCGTTCCACCCATCGTGACGCTCGCGGACTTATACTCGCACGCCCAGCCACCTCTGGAACTGCTCGAAGCCGTAAAACGCTTTGGTCGACAGCGTGTACATCGCGCAGAGAAAATACTACACGAAGAAATCGCCTCAGCGCTATATTTCGCCAGTATTGCAACGGCGCTCGTGTGCCACGATCAGCGAATTACCAAATCAGATGACGAGCTTCTTGTGCACGGCTTCTGCCGTCTACTGGAACGATCTTGGATCGTGCCGCCACTGCGAGGGCGGTTCGAGGAGAGCCTTGCTCGCCTGCGCCCACCTACCGGCCATGAATGACGCTAGCGATACTTGCGATTTGCGGTAAGGTTGCCAGACGCAATTCGTTTCAGGGGCCAAACTATCGTGTGGATATGGCAGATCGGATATAAGCACGAGCCGCCTCGCGCATCACATCGTTCCAGCGCGTCTGCTTGTCAACTTCCGAAAGAGCATCCTTGAGCAAAGGTTTCTCTTCGGTGATCGTGCGACCCAAGAACCGTCCCATCTTTTCGTCGTCGCTAAAAATTCTTGCGTCGTGGAGATACACCGTAGAGGTTGGCTCTTGGAGGATCGCCCACAATTGGTCCTCGTACTTGGTAAACCCAATTTTCTCGATCGAACTGGTATGCCCTCCAATCGTAGTCAGATTGGCGCCGGTTTTGACGTCCCAGATTTTGATTGTCTTGTCCCAGCTCGCGGACGCGAGTCGCTTTCCATCCCGACTGAATACCAGGTCCTGGACAGCCTGCGTATGACCTATCAGCGTGCGCAACTCAGCGCCTGACTGGGTGTCCCACAACATGATTGTGTTTTCGACACTGCTGGCGAAAGGCGTAATTCGCGTGGCACGCGTTGCAAAGACACTTCCGTCGGGGCTGAAGACAGGAGGCGCATAGAAGACTCCAACCGGCTTAAATGTCTTGAGCAGCGCGCCGGTGCTTGCTTGCCACAATTTAATGGCTTCTCCGGACTGAGTCCTCGCGACAATGCGGGTGCCGTCGGGTGTGAACGACACACCTTCTGGGTCGTCGTGATCCTGCCACGCGGGAAGTGCGACGCCGGTCTCGATGTCCCACACCGCGATGGTGTTGTCGAAGCATATTGACACGAGCCGCCGGCAGTCGGGACTGAAAGAGACGCTCTTGACCGAGGCGGTGTGTCCCTCAAGTGTGCTGAAGACGGCGCCGGTCGCAATGTCCAAGACGATGATTGAATTCTCATTGTCCTGCATAGCAATCAGCTTGCTGTCCGGACTGATCGAATGTGCGAGGTTACAAGTGCTGAGACCTTCTCCCAGCGGAGTGAGCTCATCGCCCGTTTCGGCGTCCCAAACTCTGACGGCGATGGAATCGTCGATGGTCTCCGCAACAATTCGTTTGCCATCGTTGGTAAAAAGTGGCGATTGGATTGTTGCTCCGATTGTTCCGAGCGTTGCCAATTCGGTCTTACCGTTGATATTCCAGAGCTTGTACTCCTCCTCATCGAGCCCGCTAGATATGACCCGATTCCCTTCAGAACTGACTGCTATAACGCCGCCGCTTATCGGGTTGCCGTCCGGTAGGTGAAGTTCGAGCAGTCCGGAGAGACTATCCATGTCCCAGAGTTTGACATCGGTATCGCCGGTCGACGCAATTCGCTTTCCATCAGGACTAACCGTGACACCTGCAACGAAATCCAGATGTCCTTCAATGGCGCCCAAGCGATGACCAGTTGTGGCGTTCCAAAGTCTGATCGACTTATCACCTCCGGATACGAGACGTTTGCCGTCAGGGGTGAACGCCAGGCTATAGACTCTGTCGTCGTGTGCGTTCCATTCCGCCAGCTTTGTGCTGTTCTCCAGTTCCCACACTGTGATACCGCCGCGATCATTGCCTGACGCCACTTGCTTGCCGTCGGGGGTGATCGCAATACTCCAGACGGGATTCTTGTCTTCTCCCACGATGATCGGTTCGCTATCAGGGGCAACATTCCACAACAGGACTTTTTTGTCCTGACTTACGGAAACAAGCTGCTTGCTGTCCGGGGTGAAGGTGATCCTATGCACCATGTCCGTATGTCCCTGCAGCGTGCTCAGTAATGCCCATGTTATTGTGTTCCAGATTTTGATCGTTGTGTCCGCGCTGGACCTCGCGATCCACATGCCGTCGGGACTGAACGCGACACAACCAATCTCATACCCATCGCCCCGCTCGAGCGTGGCTACCTCGGCGCCAGTCATGACATTCCGCACCTGGACTCCGCCGACATCCGACCCTGATGCGATCTGGCTTCCGTCCGGGCTAAACGCAATTTCAAAGATCACTCCGTCACTTTTAAGAGGCGCCGTAGCGGCGGCGCCCGTATCTACGTCCCATACCCTGATATCGCCATCCTCGCTACAGGACGCGACAAATTGGCCATTTGGACTGAATGCGACGCCGTATACCCCGAGTTCATGCCCTTTCAGTGTGCGCAAATCACGGTGGCTAAGATTCCACAGGTAGGCCCATTCCCAGCCAGTTAGATTATTCTGGTCGGCGCTTGGCCGATGCTCTTCGAGTAAATGCAACATTTGACGCACATTGCCATCCTCCCAGCTTTTTTGGGCCAGAATCAGGTCGGAGTCGTACAGCATGTGACGAACGCGTTCTCGTTCGGCGATTGCTTCTTCCGCGCGCACATTGGCTCGAACAGCGAAAAAACTCGACACCAGCGTGCCCAGCACGAGCGTTAGCGCCACGGCGCCCATCAGTCCGGCTACGACCGGCTGACGCTTGCACCACCGCCAACCGCGGGCAACGCGGCCGATCGGCTGGGCAAGAATGGGCTCACCCCGGAGCCAACGCCCGAGGTCGTCGGCCAGCGCGCCGGCCGACGCATACCGGCCGATTGGTTCCTTGGCGAGCGCCTTCAGGCAGATTGTCTCCAGGTCGCGCGCGACGGCTGCGTTGAGTTGGCGCGGCGGGGCCGGGTCTTGTTCGACGACCTGCTTCAGAGTTTCGACGACGGTCGGCGCCTGGATCGGCGGCCTGCCCGTCAGCGCATGGTACAACGTGGCCCCGAGTCCGTAGACGTCGGACAGCGTTGTGACTTTCGACGAATCCACGGCCTGTTCCGGCGACATGTACGGCGGAGTGCCGAAGACCTCGCCTGAGATACTCAGGCCGGAATCGCCTTCTGCGAGTTTTGCCAATCCGAAGTCGGCGACGAGGGCCCGGTCTCCTTTGGTCTCGATCAGCACGTTGTGAGGTTTGAGATCGCGATGGAGGATTCCATGCTGATGCGCTTCTTCGACCCCGCGGGCGACCGATTCCAGATAGCGCGCCGCTAACCGGTTCTCGAGCGGCCGATCCCGCAGCAGTTCCATCATGCTGTGGCCCTCGACGAATCGCATCGAATAATACGGATCGCCATCGACTTGGCCGACGTCAAAGACCGTCACCAAATGCTCATGGACTAGGCTCGCGGTGAGCTGGGCCTCGATGCGGAAGCGGGCCAGGGCCAGCTGACGATGCTTGTGTGGCGAGTTAGCAATGCGATCAGCGCGAATTACCTTGAGTGCCACGACGCGATTCGCGCTGCGCTGCAAAGCGCGATAGACGACCCCCATACCTCCATGCCCCAACTCGCTCAGCAATTCATACTCGCCAAAAGGACGGGGGAAATCGGGCTTGTGTGACGTCGGCGCGCCACCGGCCGCCGGATTCGATTCGTAGTGCACAGTGCCATCGCCGGTCGTGCTGGCCCCCGCAACGGCAGTTGACAGTTGCGAGGACGTGACATCTACGTCGTTCCTGGGCAAGGCGTCGCTGTCCGCGCGCGCAGCGTCGTGTGTGGGCTGACGGGGTCCCGTCTCGGCGCTGACGAGATCGAGCCGATATCCACACGAAGGGCAAGTCAACTCCATTGCGCCCGCGCGGACTGGCGCCTTACATTGCGGACAGCACTTTGCCGTGGTCCGACTCTTGCCCGACGGCAGACCCGACCCGACCTTTGGCGATAACGGAAAGGTGACGACAGCCTTCGAAGTCAGCGACGAGGCAAAGGCCGTCGCCATCGATGGCGTTTCGATCGTAGTCGCCGGAATAAGTTCCGACGGATTTGAAGAGGCGATGGTTTTTGCCCGCTATTTGGAGGACGGTAGTCTGGACCCAAGCTTTGGCGGTGATGGCAGACGCTCCTTTGCACTTGGAAAGCAACTGTTTGGTGTGAAGCATTTAACCGTTCTGCCCACGCGGAAATTGAACTATGCGGTGCTTAGCGTCCGCCCTGATTGTCAAATGCACATTGGGCGTTTAAACGCTGACGGAAGTCGCGATACGACATTTCCTAAGGTCGCTCCCGATGGATTCCTTAGCGCGCGCATGCCGAATTCGAAATCGCGTCACCTGCCGAATCTGGTAGTTCAACCAGATGGAAAGATGTTGTGGATGAGCGAAGCGTCCAACCAGTTTACGGGTGATGACGACGTCCTGCTCAGCCGCTGGAACCCCGACGGATCAGCCGATCCGACGTTTGGGAAAAACGGCGAGGTTACCGTTCGTATTAGCTCAGGTCATGACCACGTACGCGACGCGCTCGTGGCGCCGGATGGCAGCATCTACGTCGTCGGACATTATGACTTAGGAGACAATACCGACGTGTTTCTCATGCGACTGACCGCTGATGGCCATCCTCACCCTGGCTTCGGCACAGAGGCGCAGCGACCGGTAACCGGCTTGCCATAACGCGGGAACCGCGGCGATTTATTTGCCGCCTTCAACAACTCGCCATCAAGCAACCGTGAGCGGGGCGATTGGGCGCCGCGCGGAAGGGGTTATTGAGTCCGGCCCCGGGCCTGCCAGAAAACGCGCGGGCTAAACCGACTTTTTGGCAGTTGGCTTGCGCGGCTTGGTTGGCGTCTTTCTCAATGCCGAGATCGCTTTGGCGCCTGCGACTGCTGGCGATCCGTTGCGCCTGCGCGCGAGGGCTACGGTCGCGCCTGGACGCTTTTGCAAGACTACGTTGCGAGCCACGCCTGCCGGTTGCAGCACGGCCAGCAGCCGGCCGACCTTGACGTGTTGCTCAAGCGGGTGTCTGAGATGACGTCCCGGCTTGAGCCGGTAATGGTTCTGCCTGCCGACGCGATCGCGTTTGAGATAGCCCCCTTTCTCGAGATCGACCACGATCCGCTGCACCGCTCGTTCGGTGATCAGCACCTTCTCCGCAATTTCTCGAATGCGAATCGAAGGCCAGAGAAAGATGCAGTGGAGGACGTGCGTGTGATTGCTCAAGAACGTCCATTCAGGGTGCTGCAGTTGCTTTGACAAATCGGTCACTTCCCCTGATCGTCGAAGCCGTCATTCAATCGGCTTCGCCCGCCATTCGCATTCAGGAACATGCCTCCATGCAAGTCATTTCTAGATTTTATTTTGGCCTATCTCGAACGTCAAGCAAACGAAGCTTACGGGGCTGAAAGGAACGGTCGCACAACCGATCATCAGATGACGCAAAATGCACGTCTTCTGTGTCGTGCATTAGCGGCGGCGCGTGTCGCGATTAATTCTGTTGATAGAAGTTAGCATCGTCGAATTCAACGCGCGGCGTGCAAGACGTATTTGCTTAATTTATTGTGTGGCCATTGCCATTGTGGGTATACGTCTGATCGTGACAAATTCGTAAGAGGAGGTCCATTTGGGCCAGGATAAATTGACGACATTTATGTCTGGCAATACGATCGAGTGATGCGATGGATTGTGCGTCCTCTATTTCCTGCGCTTCAGAACCGATATCGGTTCTTGGGGTCGTAAAGTAGAGAAGGCTGATGAGTCGATTCGCATCGCCGCGCGACCGGCGTTGAAATGAAAGGTCGCGATCTGATTTGGCGGCTGGCGGACGCTAGAGAAGATGTGCGTGGACGTCTTCCTGTTCAAAACACGTTTAGCGATTCCGTTCGTGACCTGCGAGGCAAAGAGCGAAACATGAAACTCAATTCGATTCTGATAGTCGTCCTGGCGCTGATTTCACTCACCTTGCCCGCCTGCAACATGCACAAGGAAGAGGAGCACCACGAGGCCCATAAGATTTTGGCGACCAGCCCGCAGTGCAAACCGGTCACCCTTACACAGCGCTACGTCTGCCAGATCCACTCGCAGCGCCATATTGCAGTCAAGGCCTTGGAGGAGGGTTATCTCGAGTCGATCCCGGTCTCCGAGGGGCAACATGTGAAGAAGGGTGACCTGCTATTTAGCGTCCGGCCAGTCCTCTACAAAGCCAAGGCCGACGCCGAGAACGCCATGGCGGAATTGGCGGAACTGCAGGTGGAATTCACCAAGAAGCTGCGCGATGACAGGGTGGTCCACGACAATCAGGTGAGATTGCGCCAGGCCGAGTACGACAAGGCCAAGGCGAACGCGGCGTTGGCCATGGCCGAGTTGGACTTCGCCTACGTCAAAGCGCCCTTTGATGGGATCATCGACTGTCAGCATCACCAACAGGGGAGCCTCGTCGACAAGGGGGAAGTCCTGACAACCCTCTCCGATAACAGCGTGATGTGGGTTTATTTCTACGTCCCAGAGCGTGACTATCTCGAATACATGGCCAGCGACGGCCAGCAAAAGAAGGACTTGAAGATTGAACTCGAGCTGGCAAACGGCGAAAAGTTCGAGCATCTCTGCAGCAACCTGGTCATCGAGGCGGACTTCAACAACCAGAACGGCACCGTTGGCTTCCGCGCAGACTTTCCAAATCCGGACCATTTGCTGCGTCACGGTCAAACGGGCAACGTGTCGATCAGCCGAGTCCAAAAGGACGCCATCGTGATTCCGCAACGAGCGACGTTCGAAGTGCTGCAGAAGCGCTACGTTTACGTCGTCGACAAAGACAATGTGGCGCACCAGCGCGAGATCAATGTGCAGAACGAGCAGGAGGACATCTTTATTCTCAAGGACGGACTCAGCCCAGATGAAAAGATCGTGCTTGAGGGAATCCGACAGGTCCGCGACGGCGAAGAGGTGGAATGCGAAGACCGTGCGTCGGAGCAAGTTGCCGCGAATCTCAAGAACCACGCTGAGTAGCTCAGCCTTTACGGCGTCATTGAAACCAGGCGGACCCTCTTAAAAAATGTTCTCGCAATTCCTCCGCAGACCGGCGTTGGCGATCGTCATTTCGATCATCATCTTGTTCCTGGGGGGATTGTCGATCAAGACTCTGCCGATCTCGCAATTCCCTAACGTGGCGCCACCAAGCGTGGTGGTCACGGTTGCGTATCCCGGCGCCAGCGCGAACGTGTTGGTGGACTCGGTGCTGGTCATTCTCGAGCAGGCAATCAACGGCGTACAGGACATGCGCTATATGGTCTCGGCCGGCACCAGCGCCGGTGAGGCCACGATTCTGATCGTCTTCGAGCCTGGCACGGACCCCAACGTGGCGGTCTTGAACGTGCAGAACCGCATCCAGACCGTCAAGCAACGGCTCCCGCCGATTGTGGAACTGGAAGGGATCATCGTGCTCCAGTCCATGACGAGCATGTTGATGTACGTGAATCTCTACAGCACCGATCCGGGGCACAACCAGGATTTCCTCTATAACTACGCCTTTGTCAACGTCGTGCCTGAGATCAAGCGCGTCCGCGGCATTGGCAGCGCCAACATTCTCGGCAGCCGCGCGCTCGCTATGCGGGTCTGGCTGAATCTCGACCGCATGCGAGCCTACAACGTGTCGTCCGACGACATCATGAAGGCTGTCAGCGAACAGAGCATGCTCGGCTCCCCTGGCCGCCTCGGCCAGGCGACTGGCAGGACCTCGCAGACGATCGAGTATGTGCTCACCTGGGTCGGACGCTTTAACAAGCCGGAGCAGTACGAGAACATTGTACTGAAGGCCAATCCGGATGGTCAGATTCTGCGATTGAAGGACGTTGCCGAAGTCGAGCTGGGCCCGTCGTATTACAACATTTACTCGAACATCAACGGTCATCCGTCGGCGGCTATCGTCCTCAAGCAGATTCCCGGCACCAACGCCTCGGTGGTCATTGAGGAAGTCAAAGAGAAGCTCAAAGAAATCAAAGAGGCGTCCTTTCCGCCTGGGATGGACTTTGAAGTCAGCTACGACGTGTCGAGCTTTTTGGAGGCCTCGATCGAGCAGGTGCTCCATACGCTGCTCGAGGCCTTTGTGCTGGTTTCGCTGGTGGTCTTTTTGTTCCTCGGCGATTGGCGATCCACGCTGATCCCGACGCTGGCGGTGCCGGTATCGTTGATCGGAACGTTCTTCTTCCTGCAGCTGTTTGGCCTCTCGATCAACCTGATTACGCTGTTTGCGTTGGTGCTGGCGATCGGCGTCGTCGTCGACGACGCGATTGTGGTGGTCGAAGCGGTGCACGCGAAAATGCACGAGAAGCACCTCTCGCCCTATCAGGCGACCAAGGAGGTGATCAACGAGATCAGCGGCGCCATCATCGCGATCACGTTGGTGATGACCGCGGTCTTCGTTCCGGTGACGTTTATGACCGGGCCGGTGGGGACGTTCTACCGGCAGTTCGGCATCACGATGGCCACGTCGATCGTGCTCTCCGGCGTCGTCGCGTTGACGCTCACGCCTGTGCTCTGCGCCATGATTCTGAAGCCCCACACGGGGCAGAAAAAGAAGCGTGGACCGCTGGCGTACCTGTTGCACCTTTTCGACCGCGGGGTCGAAAAGACGACGACCGGGTATGCCGCGTTCCTGGGCCCGGTCGTCACGCGTCGCTCGTTGACGATGTTGGTGATCGGGGGCTTCTCAGTCGGAATTTTCCTGGTGAACACGCAGCTACCGGCCGGCTTTATCCCGCTTGAGGATCAGGGGATGATCTACGGGATTCTGCAGACGCCCCCAGGCTCGACGCTTGAATACACGAACGCCAAGAGTACGGAACTGCAGAAAATCGCCGGCGAAATCGAAGGAGTGAACTCCGTCTCGGCGTTGGCCGGTTACGAAGTGTTGACCGAAGGCCGCGGTTCGAACGCCGGAACCTGTCTGATCAATCTGAAACCGTGGGCCGAACGCAAGCTGAGCTCGAAACAGATCATTCAAGAGCTTGAGCGCAAAGGGAGTGAGATGTCGAACGTGAAGCTCGAATTCTTCGAGCCACCGGCGGTGCCTGGCTTCGGCGCGGCGGGCGGCGTCTCGCTGCGCGTTTTGGACAAGACGAACACGATGGATTACAAGCGACTTGGCGAAGAGACCGAGAAGTTTCTCGAGGCTTTGGGGAAGCGCAAAGAGGTGAAGAGTATTTTTACCTTCTTTGCGAGCAACTACCCACAGTATGAGCTCGTCATCAACAATGACGTAGCCATGCAGAAGGGCGTGTCGATCAAGGACGCGATGGACAACCTGTCGATCGTCATCGGCAGCACCTGGGAGCAAGGCTTCATTCGCTTCAACCAGTTTTACAAAGTGTTTGTCCAGGCGCTTCCCCAGTTCCGGCGCTACCCCGAGGACTTGAACAGCATCTTCGTCAAGAACGACAAGGGGGAAATGGTCCCCTACTCCGCGTTCATGACGCTGAAAAAGCAACAGGGCTTGAACGAGATCAACCGTTACAATTTGTATCCCTCGGCCCCGATTCAGCTTTCACCGGCTCCTGGTTTCAGCAGCGGTCAGGCGATTGACGCGATTAAGGAAGTCGCCGCGGAAACGCTGCCGCGCGGCTACGGACTTGGCTGGGAAGCACTCGCTTACGACGAGGCCAACAAGGGAAACCTGGCCGTTTACATTTTCCTGGTCGTGGTCATCTTCGTCTATCTGGTGCTGGTCGGCCAATATGAGAGTTTCATTCTTCCCTTGGCGGTGATCATGTCATTGCCGGTCGGGATTTTTGGCTCCTTTCTGTTCTTAAAGGCGATGGGGTTGGCCAACGACGTTTACTGCCAGATTGGTCTGGTCATGTTGGTTGGTCTGCTAGGCAAGAACGCAATTTTGATCGTCGAATTCGCGGTGCAACGACACAACGAAGGGATCAGTCTCAAGGACGCCGCCATCGAAGGTGGAAAACTTCGGTTCCGACCGATTCTGATGACTTCGTTTGCCTTCATCGCCGGTCTGATTCCCTTGGTCCGGGCCAGCGGCCCGGGGGCGATTGGCAATCGCACGATCGGCACCACCGCCGTCGGCGGCATGCTTCTGGGCACAGTCATCGGGGTCTTGGTGATCCCGGGCCTGTACTACCTGTTTGGCAAGCTGGACGGCGATCGCAAACTACTACAGGACGACACGAAGGAGCCTCTGAGTGAGGTCCTCGAACACAGAGAGCATCCCGGTGGCCACGGGCATGCCTGATTTTGTGCCTGATGATCGTACGGACTGTCGGCGTCGACAAAGAATCACGCCAACGCGTGAGCGTGGCACGACGAACGTGAAAATTGCAGGTTTCCTGGATGCCGCTCACGCCGTCAGAGCGCCTCGGATTGGATCAAAAGACGATCGACTGAAATCGAAAAACGTTGACCTGACTAACGTAGTTTCCGAGGATATCGAGCTGATTCCACGCCGGGCAGATTACGAGTTTGAAATCTGGCAAAGCAAGCCGCTGAGCACTTCGCGAAAGCTCTGCCATGACGGGATACCGAAGAGCACAATGACCGGTCGCGTCAAACTCAACGCAGTCGCTACCACGCGCACCGCAGTGGCATAACAAACAGTAAGGTTCGGAATCCTCAAGACCTTTCAACCGTTGAATTGGCGCCAGTGAGCGCCAGGTGATTCAAAAATAGCTACCAGCAAAATACTCCGCATTCACACTCTCTGGATGTAGCTGTGATGAGAGCAGCCCCCGCTATCAAGCTATCAGACGATGATCGCATGCTACTGGAGCGCTGGGCGCGCGGCCGTTCGACGCCGGCGCGTTTGGTGTTGCGCTCAAAGATCGCGCTGTTAGCCGCGTCGGGATTGCTCAACAAGCAGATTGCCGCAGAGCTAAGTTGCGGCGCCAAGACAGTTTGCCTATGGAGAAACCGCTTTGCACAGAGCGGCGTGGCAGGCATTGAAAAAGATGCCCCGCGCGGCAAACGGACCAAAATGTCTGAGGGTTTGATCCAGCAGATCATTCATAAAACGCTCCATGAGTCTCCTCCCCGCCGTGCCCGCTGGAGCACGCGGACGCTAGCAGCCGCTTTGGGGACGTCGCCTGCCATGGTGCAGCGCGTGTGGAAAACCCACGGGCTGACAGCAGGCCAACGGCCGCCAGGCGCCGATTCTTAAATTCCCATCTGCCTGAATCGCGAATGCTAGCAGCAGCGTCGCCGATTTGCCCGCCACATGGGTGTTAGCTTGTAACGAGTGTTGGCATTTCACCACCCGTTCTGGCTGCAGTCGTACGATGAAAATCATCGTCAGAGCATGAATTGCGCGAGCAGGACGCTCGCGTGCGACCGCCACTGGCGGGGCGATGGCCCCTGGCAAGAGAGCTGGTCTGGATTGGCGTCCGAGTCGCTTGGGCGCCGCGAGCCAGGTCAGCGAATCCTGCCTGGGCTCGGGCCGCGCGAACCGAGCAGATGGCCGATCTGCGCACGCTCATCAAGGATGATAGGGATGAAGACCTTCCTAAGATCTTCGAATACGAAGCGCCTCAAGAACGCTGTGATCACAGCGATCCTCTGCGGAATGTTGTTTGTCCAGCCGGGCTGTGGCATTCCCCAGCTCCGTAAACCAGAGCCGGCGCCGTGCCAGCCGGATAGCTTCAATGGAGCTGTCAGCGCTGAGAACTCCTCTTACGTCGGAACGTCGGAGTTCTTCAACGATCCCCTGCTCACCAGCTTGATCAATCAGGCGCTGGCCGGTAACCAGCAACTGAGGATCCTCGCGCAGGATATTGCAACGGCCAATAACGAGGTTTGGAGGCGGAGCGGGTCGTATCTGCCGTTTGTCGAGCGACGCGCCGGCGCCAAAGCTGACAAACG
>Ga0268266_10000497_pt1 | contig 56202 bp, 53 predicted proteins | sample KBSS13metaG_FD_190356 | JGI IMG/M metagenome (GOLD analysis project Ga0268266, IMG submission 190356) | Switchgrass rhizosphere microbial communities from Kellogg Biological Station, Michigan, USA - KBS S1-3 metaG (SPAdes) (version 2) | ecosystem: Host-associated > Plants > Roots > Rhizosphere...
AACAAGGTGCTCAAGAACGAGCTCACTGCCATCAACCAGTATTTCCTGCATTCGCGGATGCTGGCGGACTGGGGCCTCAGCATCCTGGCGCACAAGGAATACGAAGAATCCATCGACGAAATGAAGCACGCCGATCGGCTGATCAAGCGCGTGCTGTTCTTAGGGGGGCTGCCCAACCTGCAGGATCTCGGCAAGCTGTTGATCGGCGAGAATGCGCGCGAGGTCCTCAAATGTGACCTGTCGCTGGAGATGATGGGCCTGCCCGACCTCAAGCTCGCCATCACCCATTGCGAGACGGTCAAGGATTACATCAGCCGTGAGCTCTTCACCGACATTCTGGAGAGCGAGGAAGAGCATATCGACTGGCTCCAAACCCAGATGCGGCTGATCGAGCAGATGGGGATCGAGAATTTCGTCCAGCTCCAGACCAAGCCCAACGAAAGCGGAAGTTAGCTCGGGTCTTTTGCGTCGTGAGTTCGTCGCGCCCTCGCTCGTGTACCTGTTGTACACGTCACTCGGCGCTTCTGCTCACGCCGCAAAATCCCTGGCGCTCGAGATGCGTGGCTTTTAAAACTCGGCTTCCAGCTCCTCAATGCCGTCGCGCTCGCTTTCGGCGCCTTCCTTCCACTCGATCATGTCCGGAAGGGTTAAAATCGTCTCGCAATAGTCGGCGCACTGCCGGTCGAGCCTGACGTCATAGGTCTGAAAGCGCGTCGTGACCGGCGCATACATGGCATCCGCCAGGGTCGGTTTGGCGCCGAACATATACGGCCCGCTATAGCGGCCAAGACATTCCCGCCAGATGGCGGTGACGCGGTCTATGTCGGCCTGGGCCGCCGCCCAGATCTTGAAGCCGGGATAATGGCCCTTGAGATTCATCGGTAGCGCCGAACGCAGGTTTGCAAAGCCCGAATGCATCTCGCCGGAGACGGCGCGGCAATGGGTGCGCGCCGCCAGGTCGCGCGGCAGAAGGCCGGCTTGCGGGAAGACTTCGTGCAGATATTCGCCGATCGCCAGCGTGTCCCACACCTTGATGCCGTTATGCGTCAGGCACGGCACCAGGAAGGATGGCGACAAGAGCAGCAGCTCGGCCCGGGTCGAGGGATCATCGGCCGAGAGGATTTTCTCCCGGAAATCCAGGCCGGCCATCCGGCAGAGCAGCCAGCCCCGCAGCGACCAGGACGAGTAGTTCTTGCTGGAGATCGTCAGCACCGCGCCGCTCATATCCCCAACCTTTGGCTGCTTTGGCCGCGTTGACAAGGATTTTTTTGCAATGCAGCATCATAATCGCCTTTACGATAGTCTGAGTTGCAAATCGCCTTTAATCGTCGGGGGCTTATAAGGGTCGGGATGTTGTACGACGCCTATCAGGCGGGGCAGGACGTGCTGGCGCCGCTTCGCGCCGGCGCCGATCTGACGCGTTCGGCCTTCGGCGATACCGCCCTGGGTCCGGCCGCCAATTACTGGTTTCGCACCCTGGCGGCGGGCGCGGAGATTGCCTTCCGTTCCCAGATGATTCATGAACGGCCGCCCTACGAGATCGACGCGGTGCTGGTGGGCAAAGAGCCGGTCGCCGTCACCGAAGAGGTCGCGCTGGAGATGCCGTTCGGCAATCTGGTGCACTTCCGCAAAGATACATCTGTGAAGCAGCCACGGATCCTGCTGGCGGCGCCGATGGCGGGCCACTTCGCCACTCTGCTCCGCAACACCGCCCAGGTTCTTTTGGCCGATCACGACGTCTATATCACGGACTGGAAAAGCGGCCGCGATGTGCCCGTGAGCGCCGGCCGTTTCGGCACCGACGAATATATCGATTACCTGATGGCCTTCTTCAGCCATATCGGCTCCGGCGCGCACGGCGTGGCGGTTTGTCAGCCCTGCCCCTCCATGCTGGCGACCGTGGCCCTGATGGCGGAAGACAATCATCCGGCAACACCCAAAAGCCTGACCCTGATGGCGGGACCGGTGGATACCTCCATCAATCCCACCCGGGTCAACCATCTCGCCCATGAACATCCGGTGGAGTGGTTCGAGCACAACCTGATCTCCACCGTGCCGCGCCGCTATGCCGGCGCGCACCGGCGGGTCTATCCGGGCTTCCTGCAGCTTTCCGCCTTCATGACCATGAATATCGCGCGCCATATCCGCGCCCATATGGACCTGTTCGGGCATATCCTGAAGGGCGAGATCGACAAGGCCGACGCCAACCGCAAATTCTATGACGAGTATTTCTCGGTCGCCGACCTGCCGGCGGAATTCTATCTGGAGACCGTGCGCAAGGTCTTCCAGGAACATCACCTGCCCCGCGGCATCTATAGCTGGCGCAACCGGAAGGTAGATCCGCGCGCCATCCGCAAAACCTCACTGCTGACGGTGGAAGGCGAACGGGACGACATTTGCGGCCTGGGCCAGACCATGGCGGCGCAGGATCTGCTCTCCAGCGTCAAGCCGTTCCGCAAGAAGCATTATGTCCAGGCCGGCGTCGGCCATTATGGCGTGTTCTCAGGCCGGCGCTGGCAAAGCCAGATCTATCCGATGGTTCGCAACACCATCCTGGCTAGCGAATAATCATTTCAGCACCGTGTTGAGCAGCCAAGCCAGCCGCACGCCGGCCTTGGCCAGAAGAATGCGCGCCAACGGCGCTTGCCGGTCGGCATAGTCGCGCGGCAGCCTGAGATCTCGCGCGCCGCCAAGCGGCGGATAAATATGTTCGCGCGCAATCGCATGGGCTTCGTTGGCCCAGCGCGCCGGTGTGCCTGACTGCCAATCCTTGCGCTGGCCGGGTGACAGGCCGCGTTCGATATTATCGGCGATGGCGTCGGGATCGGGTCCCAGCGGCTCGACCACATCCACGTCCCACAGCTTGTGCAGGCTGGCGCGCTCGCGCCCAAGGCGCACATGCACCTGATTACCGCCCTTGTCGTCATTGTCTTCCGCGTGCAGCGGCTGATGCACGTCGGCCACAAAATGAATCAGGAAGCGCAACGCTTCGGCGCGCGCCGCATCGGACGCGCGGCGGTCGGAAAGAATGCGAAGGTCATCTTGGATCTGCGCCACCACACAGTCGTCATCACCGCAATCGCGGTTTGCGCTATAGCTGCCGGCCCAGAGTGGAATGTCCACATAATGCCAGGTGCCAGTCTCCCGGCGCGAATCGCGAATTTCGTCGGCCCAGCTGGCGTCATGGACCATCATCACCGGTCCGCCGAGCAGCCGGCCGGCTTCCTTGCGCGCGGCAGAAGTCAGTTCCTGCAAGCCTATCGCAGCCACGATCTCATGGCCTTCCGCGCCCCAGGCGAGCGCCTTTGATGGCGCCAGCAATGCCAGCAGCGCGAGAATTTTTGGAAGCGATCTAAAACGCAATGGGAACAATCCCTTGGGCAAGTTCCAGGTTGACCTATCCTACCGAATAACAGTTATATGACCTCAGGTCGCACGCCGGGGATGGGTGGGCGCGCCGGGGCTGGGACGATAGCCGGGTTGCCAAGTCGGGGGACTTGAGCCGGTCACGTTTCCACAACAACGGAGCCAACGTGGACCGCAAGACCCGCGACGTGATCGCGCGCATCCCCAAATTCGCAAGCGCCGAGCGCCGCGCCGACGGCAATTTTGCCGCCACCGATATGCGTTGGGCCGCGGTGTCCACCGGCCTTACCGCCGTGGTGGCGGGCGCCATCGCCTGGATGGCGGTCGGCACCATGCCGGTCACGCGGCCGATGGTGTCGCCGGGCCGCTCCGCCCTTCCTTATGCGCTGTTCGCCAAACTGATTCGCGCCAGCGAGCCGCAAAACGCGCTGGACGCCAACGCCAACGCCGACAACGCCAACCCGAACCCCGGCGTGGAAAGCCGCACCGTGACATTGGATGCGGGCGACACCCTGGCGGGGATGCTGGAGGATGTCGGCATCAACGCCCAGGACGCCAATGCCGTGGTGGCCGCCATGGGCAAGCAATTCAATCCCCGCGCGCTCAAGGCCGGGCAAAGCTTCGACCTCACCTATTCGGTCGCCAATCCCATCGCCACCATCGATGCGACCGGCCAGACCCAGCAGCGCACCACGGTCGTCATGGTCAATCACAAGCCTGTGGTGGTGCCGGTGGAGGCCGACGACGAAGCTGGCGCCACGGAAGAAAATTCCGAGTCGATCTCGCGGCTGCTGTCGCTGCACTTCTCGCCCACCATCGACCAGGAAGTCACCGTCACCCGCACCACCGAGGGTACTTACACCGCCGAGATGCAGAAGAAGGAGCTTCAGGCGCATCACCACCGCGCCGGCGGCACCATCGACTCCAGCCTTTATCTGACGGCCATGCAGGCGGGCATTCCCGCCGATGTGGTGGTGGATATGATCCGGATGTTCTCCTACAAGGTCGACTTCCAGCGCGACCTGCAGCCGGGCGACCGCTTCGAGGTCTATTACGACTATTACTACACGCCAGATGGCCAGCCGGCGAAGTATGGCGGCATCAGCTATGCGATGATGACCCTGGGCGGCAAACAGATCCCCATGTACCGCTTCCAGGCCGATCCGGACGAGCCGCCGGAATATTTCGACCAGAAGGGCGAAAGCGCCAAGGGCCTGCTGATGAAGACGCCGGTGGACGGCGCGCGCATCTCGTCCGGCTTCGGTTCGCGTTTCCATCCGATCCTGGGCTATACTCGCATGCACAAGGGCGTGGACTTCGCCGTCCCCACCGGCACGCCGGTGATGGCGGCCGGCGCCGGGACAATCAAGTTCATGGGACGCGCTTCCGGTTACGGCAACTTCGTGCTGATCAACCATGGCAACGATTACGCCACGGCGTATGGCCATCTTTCGCGCTTCGCTCCCGGCATGCGCCAGGGCGCGCGCGTGCGCCAGGGCCAGATCTTCGCTTACAGCGGCATGACCGGCATGGCCACCGGCCCGCATCTTCACTACGAAATCCGCGTCAATGGCGGCCAGGTCAATCCGCTGGCGGTGAAGATGGCGCAAGGGCGCATGCTGGCCGGCGCGCTGCTGAAGAAATTCCAGGATATGCGGGCGGAGCTCGACAATCTGGTCGCCAAGGCGCCGCTCGAGACCAAGGTCGCGGACACCGACCTCAGGCAGGCGAAAGCTAAATAGCCTCCTGGTCCTGCAGCTCCAGCGCCAGCCTTTCGACCACCGGGTCCACCGCGTACATGTGCCGGTATTGCAGCACCTGCCGGGCGATCAGCTTCAGCCGCGCCTCGAACGGCAGCACCCTGCCCGGCGCCAGGATCGGTTGGGCGAAAGGCGGACAATCCATGCGCTGGAATTCAAACGCCATGCTGATGCGCGATTGCTCCGCGCGGGGCGACGAGCGGCTGCCCCAATGCAGCACCGCCTGGTTCCACACCAGCACATCGCCCGGCTGGGCCGGCAAAGCGCGTATGGATGGCAGTTCGAAACGCCACTCCTTGTCGCGCGCGGTGCCATAGACGGGGTCGGCATGGGCCGGCACCATGTACATGCAGCTGTTCAGCGGATTGGCCTCGGACAGCGGTATCCAGGCGGTGATGGTGATAGGCGTGCCGTCAGGGCGGAGCGCCGTATGGCCCATGTCGCGGTGCGGAGCCCATCCGGCATCGCCCTTTTGCGGGTCCACATTCCAGACCCAGAAATGCGGCAGCAGACCGTATTCGCCCAAAAGACTGCCGAAGAGGCCATCCATGGCGTGAAACGGCGCCCAGAATTCATCGAACAGGAAGGCGAAGACCGGCGAGATGCCCGCCGCTGAAAGTCGGCGCACCGTGCTGGCCATCAGGCCCAGGTCCAATCCGGTATCGTGGCGGATCTGGAAATAGCCCTCGTCTCGCATCCGTCCATTCAGATCGGCTGCCTCGGCATTACCCGGACGGAAGGCCTGGGCGTCGCGAAAGATTTTCTCTTCGCCGATATGCAGGCCTGGCGCGCGCGCCAGCCAGGCTTGGCGGTCTTTGAGTTGTTCGACGGTCAGCATCAAGGCTCCAGCCCGGGCAGGCTCTATACCGCACCCGTTCTGGCCCGTCAGCTAGTTGAGCGCGACACCGGGCGGTGGGGTATCTGTAAGGTCGTCCGCCACGGCCGAGAACTCCTGGCCGTTGATGGTGAGACCGGTTTTGGTCGCGCTGACCTTCACCGCCGCGCCTTCGCCCACCTTGCCTTCCAGGATCATCTGGGCCAGCGGGTCCTGCAGCCGGCGCTGGATCACCCGCTTCAGCGGCCGCGCGCCATAGACCGGATCGTAGCCCGCATTGCCCAGCCAGTGCCGCGCCTTGTCGTCGAGCGTGATGGTGATCTTGCGGTCGGCCAGCAGCCCCGAGAGGCGGTTGATCTGAATGTCCACGATCTTGTCCATGTTCGCCCGCGTCAGGCGGTGGAACAGGATGATCTCGTCCAGCCGGTTGAGGAATTCGGGGCGGAAATGCGCCCTGACCGCCTGCATCACCTGGGCGCGGTTGTGCTTATCATCGCCACCTTCCACCGACAGGAATTCGGTGCCCAGGTTGGAGGTCAGGATAATCACCGTGTTGCGGAAGTCCACGGTGCGGCCCTGGCCGTCGGTCAGGCGGCCGTCATCCAAGACCTGCAGCAGCACGTTGAACACGTCGGCATGGGCCTTTTCGACCTCGTCGAACAGAATCACCTGATAGGGCCGGCGCCGCACCGCTTCGGTGAGAACACCGCCTTCCTCATAGCCGACATAGCCGGGCGGAGCGCCGATCAGGCGCGCCACCGCATGCTTTTCCATGAACTCGCTCATGTCGATGCGAATGAGGGCGGTATCGTCGTCGAACAGGAAAGCGGCCAGCGCCTTGGTCAGTTCGGTCTTGCCGACACCGGTCGGCCCCAGGAACAGGAAGGAGCCGATCGGCCGGTTGGGGTCCTGCAGCCCGGCGCGGGCACGGCGCACGGCGTTGGAGATGGCGCGCACAGGTTCGTCCTGGCCGACGACGCGCTTTTCCAGATCCTGCTCCATGTGGAGCAGCTTCTCGCGCTCGCCTTCCAGCATCTTGTCGACGGGAATGCCGGTCCAGCGCGACACCACCTGGGCGATGTTCTCGGCGGTGACGGCCTCGGTGGCCAGCACGGCACTCTCGCGCTCCTCAATCGCCTTAAGCTTGCGCTCCAGGTCCGGGATCACGCCATAGGTCAGCTCGCCGGCGCGGGCGAAATCGCCCTTGCGCTGGGCGATTTCCACTTCACTGCGGGCATGGTCCAATTTCTCCTTCAGCGACTGGACATCGGCGACGGATTTCTTTTCTTCCTGCCATTTGGCGGTCAGGGCGTCGGATTCGTCCTGAAGGTCGGCGAGCTCGCTTTCCAGCGCCGCCAACCGGTCTTTCGAGGCCTTGTCGGATTCCTTTTTCAGGGCCTCGCGCTCAATCTTGAGCTGGATGATGCGCCGGTCCAGTTCGTCCAACTGTTCGGGCTTGGAGTCGATCTGCATCCTGAGGCGCGAACCCGCCTCGTCCATCAGGTCGATGGCCTTGTCGGGCAGAAAGCGGTCGGTGATGTAGCGGTTGGACAAGGTCGCCGCCGCCACGATGGCGCTGTCGGTGATGCGCACACCGTGATGCAGCTCGTACTTCTCCTTCAGGCCGCGCAACACCGAAATGGTGTCTTCCACCGTCGGTTCGTTGACGAAGACGGCCTGGAAGCGCCGCGCCAGGGCGGCATCTTTCTCCACATATTTGCGATATTCGTCGAGGGTGGTGGCGCCGACGCAATGCAGCTCGCCGCGGGCAAGCGCGGGTTTCAGTAGATTGGAGGCGTCCATCGCCCCGTCCGCCTTGCCGGCCCCGACCAGGGTGTGCATCTCGTCGATAAAAAGAATGATCTCGCCATTGGCGCCGGTGACTTCGTTGAGCACCGATTTCAGACGCTCCTCGAACTCGCCGCGGAACTTGGCGCCGGCGATCAGCGAGCCCATGTCCAGGGCCATCAGCTTCTTGTCGCGCAGGCTTTCGGGCACATCGCCATTGACGATTCGCAGCGCCAGGCCCTCGGCGATGGCGGTCTTGCCCACGCCCGGCTCGCCGATCAGCACCGGATTGTTCTTGGTGCGGCGGGACAGAACCTGGATGGTGCGGCGGATTTCCTCATCACGGCCGATCACGGGATCCAGCTTGCCGCTGCGGGCAATCTCTGTCAGGTCGCGGGCATATTTCTTCAGCGCGTCATAGGCATTCTCGGCCGTGGCGCTGTCGGCGGTGCGGCCCTTGCGCAAATCCGTGATGGCGGCATTGAGGCCCTGCGCGGTGACGCCGGCATCTTTCAGGATTTTGCCCGCTTCGGTGCCGCTGGCCAGCACCAGCGCCAGCAGCAGATATTCGGCGGTGACGAAACTGTCGCCGGCTTTCTTGGCGGCCTGTTCGGCGCTGTCCAGCACGCGCGCGGCGTCCTGGGACAGATAGACCTGTCCGGAACCGCCCTGCACTTTCGGCAACTTCTTGAGCGCGGCTTCCACGCCCTGCCGCACGGAGGTATCGCGGCCGCCGGCAGCGTTGATCAGCCGCGCGGCGAGGCCTTCCTCGTCGTCAATCAGGACTTTCAGAAGATGTTCTGGGACAAACTGCTGGTTGCCTTCGCGGACCGCCAGCGACTGGGCGGACTGAATGAAGCCGCGCGCCCGCTCGGTGAATTTCTCGATATCCATGCTCTCTCCCGGTCGGCCCCTGGGTCACAGGTGCGGCTTTCACCGTCCTGCGCCGTTTGGCAGCGAACCATTATACGGCCCCATGCGGGCACCGTTCCGGACGGGATATGGGAATGAGGAACCGGGCCTGCAAGACCTAGTTTGCCTGGCGGGTTAAGGAGAGTCCTTGCGCTTGCGCAAGCGCAGGAGGCTTCAGGCGGAAGCTAGGACGCTTCAGGCAGAGGCTAGGACGCCTCTGCCTCTTCGCCCTCTTCCTCGGTCGGACCTTCGGTCAGGGAAAAGGAGGCGCCGCTGCCGCCATTCTGATGCTGCGGCTGGCCTTGCGGCTGGCTGGCCTGGCCTTGCGGTTGCGGCTGGCCGCCATGTTGCTGGGCGTTGAGAGCAGCCTGCTGAGCCTGATACTGGGCCTGTTGGGCCGCGGCGGCCGCCATGATGCGGTAGTAATGCTCCGCATGCTGAAGATAGTTCTCGGCCATCACCCGATCGCCGCTGGAATTGGCGTCGCGGGCAAGCTGCAGATACTTCTCGTAGACGTGCGCGGCCGAGCCGCGAATCTTCACTTCCGGACCGGACGAGTCATAGGTGCGATTGGGATTGAAGCCACCGCCGCCGTTGTTACCGCCACCGCCGCCACCACCACCACCGCCATGCTGCGGCCTGCGGCCGCCTCTGCGTGAACGCTTCACTTTGTCTGGTCCTTCCTTCGCCGCCTGTCAGGCTCACGCAACGCGCGCGGCCGATGGGCTTGCACCTATCCGGTTCGCTTTAAAAACCCCTGCCCGGCCGCGTTTTTTGTCGCGCTACCGGCCCAGCCTTCGCGGCCCTCTCCGGGGGCCGCGGAACAGGACCTTACCGGCCCTATCGTTACCGAACCTAGCCGAGGCCCCGGCTTTTTCCAAGGAAAAGCTCAAGAATTCCTCAAAATGACGCAGCGTGGGATACCCGAAAGGTCGGGGGCGATACGGACGATTTCAAGCCCTTGGAACAAGCCAGACATGGATAACGCCTGACTTACGCCTATTTCCAGAAGGGCATGACCGTCCGGTTTCAGCAGGCCGGGCAATAGTTTCGCCAAAGCCCGGTAGGTGGACAGGCCGTCGGGACCGCCGTCCAGGGCGGCCCGGGGCTCGAAACGGGACACATCGGGGGCGAGTGATTCGATCTCCGCCGAGGGGATATAGGGCGGATTACAAAAGATAAGGTCGAAGGGGCCCGACGCGCTGTTCCAGTCTTCCAAGAGGACTTCGGCGCGCGCATCGATCAGCCGCGCCGCATTGGCGGCGGCGTAACGGAAGGCCTCCGGCGAGGATTCAAAACCGGTACCGGTGGCATTGGGAAATTCCTTCAGAGCGGCAATCAGAATGGCGCCGGAGCCGGCGCCGAAATCCGCAATCCTGAGGGGCGCGTTGCGATCCGGCACCAGCCGCAACGCTTCCTCGATCAGGGTTTCGGTATCCGGTCGCGGCGCTAGCACGCCGGGACCGACTTCGAAATCCAGGCTCCAGAATTCCTTGTGCCCGGTGATATAGGCGACCGGCTCGCGGCTTTCGCGCCGTGCGACCAGATTCTCGAAATCTTGTCCGGTCTTCTGTGCATGCTCCCACAGGAGCCGCGCTTCCAGCCGGGCGCTGTCGCTGCCCGCAGCCGCCAGCCGCTGGGCGGCGGCAAGCACCAGATCGTTCACTGCTCCGCCTCGAAGGCCGCCAGGCGATCGGCCTGGTCCTGCGCCACCAGCGCGTCCACGATCTCGCCCAGCTCATCGCCCGAGATGATGCGCGACAGGTTGTAGAGCGTCAGGTTGATGCGATGGTCGGTGACCCGGCCTTGCGGGAAGTTGTAGGTACGGATGCGTTCGCTGCGGTCGCCCGATCCCACCATGCTCTTGCGTTCGGCGGCGCGGGCGCCGTCCACGCGCTGGCGCTCGATGTCATAAAGCTTGGCCTTGAGCAGCTTCATGGCATGGGCCTTGTTCTTGTGCTGAGACTTCTCGGTCTGCTGGGCCACGGCAATGCCGGTGGGCAGATGGGTGATGCGCACCGCGCTTTCGGTCTTGTTGACATGCTGTCCGCCCGCGCCCTGGGCGCGATAAACGTCGATACGCAGGTCCTTTTCGTTGATCTGGATGTCCACATCCTCGGCTTCGGGCAGCACCGCCACGGTGGCGGCGCTGGTATGGATGCGGCCCTGATTTTCGGTGGCGGGCACGCGCTGCACCCGGTGGACGCCGCTTTCGAATTTCAGTTTGGCGTAAGCGCCGCGGCCATTCACTTCCAGGGTCGCATCCTTGATGCCGCCCAGGTCGCTTTCGGTGCGGTCCATCACTTCGGTACGCCAGCCCTGCAGTCCGCAATAGCGCTGATACATCTCCAGCAGGTCCGCGCCGAACAAGGCCGCCTCGTCGCCGCCGGTGCCGGCGCGAATTTCCACGATGGCGGAGCTGTCGTCGGCGGCATCGCGCGGCAACAGCGCGATGCGCAGCGCATGATCCAGCTTTTCCAGCGTCTCCTTCAGTTCGGCGCGTTCTTCTTCCGCCAGCGCCTTGATCTCGCTTTCGGTGGCGGGATCGGCGATCAGGGCTTCGGCATCATCGATACGGACCTGGGCCTGGCGATAAGCCCGCGCCGTCTCGATCACAGGCGCCAGTTCGGCATGTTCGCGGGAAAGCTTGACGAACGCCTCGCCCGCCGCGCCCGAAGCCATTTCGGCTTCTATGGCGTCGAACCGGTTCAGCAATCGATCAAGTTTGGCGGCGGGGATCATTCCGGTCGGTCCAAATAAAAAGGCAGCCGCGATGGCTCGCGGCTGCCCACGCAATTTGCGTCGCTACTGTGCTGCTTCCAGCGGCTCCTTGGTGGAGGCCCCGTCGGCGTTGCGCTGGGCTTCGATCTCGGCGGCCTTCTTCTCGCACAGCTCGACGATGTGCTCGACCAGGTTGGTGTTGTCGATGCGGTAGCTGGGCTCGCCGTTCAGATAGATCTGGCCATGGCCCTTGCCGGCGCCGCCGCCGGTAAAGCCCAGGTCTGTCTCGCGCGCCTCGCCCGGCCCGTTGACCACGCAGCCGATGATGGAAAGCGACATGGGGGTGGCGATGTGCTTGAGCCGCTCTTCCAAGGTCTTGACCGTGTCGATGACATTGAAGCCCTGCCGCGCGCAACTGGGGCAGGAAATGATGTTGACCCCGCGGTGACGCAGGTTGAGGGACTTCAGGATATCGAAGCCAACCCGCACCTCTTCCACCGGATCGGCCGACAGCGACACGCGGATGGTGTCGCCGATGCCGCTCCACAAGAGCATGCCCATGCCGATGGAGGATTTGACGGTGCCGGAGATCATGCCGCCGGCCTCGGTGATGCCGACATGCAGCGGGCAGTCGGTGGCTTCGCTCAGGGCCTGATAGGCCGCCACGGCCAGGAACGGGTCGGAGGCCTTCACAGAAATCTTGTATTCGTGGAAATCCAGATCATCCAGAATCTTTGCGTGGTTGAGCGCGGATTCGACCATGGCTTCGGGGCATGGCTCGCCATAGCGCTCCAGCAAGTCCGCTTCCAGCGAGCCGGCATTGACGCCGATGCGCATGGAACAGCCATGGTCCTTGGCGGCCTGCACTACCTCGCGCACGCGCTGCGATGAACCGATATTGCCGGGATTGATGCGCAGGCAGGCAGCCCCGTTCACCGCCGCCTCGATGGCGCGCTTGTAGTGGAAATGAATGTCGGCCACGACCGGAATGGCGGCGGCCTTGGTGATGGCCTTCATTGCCTTGGTGGCGTCCTCGTCCGGGCAGGAGACGCGCACGATGTCGGCGCCGGCTTCCTCGATGCTGCGGATCTGCTCGATGGTCGCGCGGGCATCGCCGGTGATGGTGTTGGTCATGGTCTGCACCGTGATGGGCGCATCACCGCCCACCGGCACCTTGCCGACCATGATCTGGCGCGATTTGCGCCGGTGAATGTCGCGATATGCGCGAATGCTCATCGTTCGTCCTTAGTGCGTAAAACGGTCCGCCAGCGACTGGGGGTCCAGCGAGACACGGCCCAAAACCTGTTGCGCCTGCCCTATCCGGCCGAGCGAGGTTCCATCCAGGTCCACCTCCAGCGCGCCGGCATCGGTCGTGGCCAAGGTTATGCCCGGTTCATTCGGCGCCCGATAGGTGTCGCCGGCCTGCAAGTCACGATTGAGCAGCATGGAACCGTCCGGCCCTTTCACGGTCACCCGAACCGGGCCTCGGGCGCGGATCACCACCCGGGAACCGGTGTTCAAGCCGCCAAACGTCTGGCTGGATGCTGCCGGAACGGCGGCCTGGGAAGCCCCGGCCTGAGCACCAGCCGGCGCCTCTTGCGGCGCACCGGTCCGTATCGTCGGCGGCGCGGCCATCTGCGTGGTGCTGGTGGCGGGCGTCTTGGCGCCGGCGGCGGGCGGCGGCGTGGCGGAGGCCTGCTGGCCCGGCGCGCTGGCGGCGGGTGTGGCTGGCGCGGTATCGGCGGCGGGTGAAGGCGTCGCCGTCTGGGGGGGCGCCACCACCGGCTGCGGCGCAGGCTTGGGCTTCGGCTTGGGCGGATTGAGAACCGGCGGCGGCGGAACCTGCTGGCTTGAATCGCCGCTGGGCGCCATCAGATGCCAGACGCCATAGCCCAGGAGCAGGATCACAATGCCGGCGATGATGCGCCAGCCATGCGGCAGATAGTGGCGTCCCTCTTCCTGATGGATCGGCGCGGGCTCGCGGGAATGATCATCGGCGCGGCCGGAAATTTCCTGCTTGAAGCGCTCGACATACCGGTCGGTATCCAGACCCAGATGGCGCGCATAAGAGCGCACAAAACCGATCGCATAGGTCTTGCCCGGCAGGTCTTCCAGCCGGTCTTCTTCCAGCGCCTCCAGATGGTCCTTGCGGATCTTCAGCGCACGGGAAACTTGCGCGATCTCATCGCCACGCCGCAGGCGCGCGGCGCGCAGATCCCTGCCTACCGTCTCCGACGGGGTTTCGCTGTCACCGGAAATCTCACGCAAATGGATACGACGGCGGCCCTGGCCGTCCTTGTCACCACTGCGCTCATTGTCGAGGGGCATTTGCGTAAGCTTGACCATGGGTAGCCGCGGCTAGCGCCACGGGGGCGCCGTGCCGGCGCGGCTAAATGTTTGTGCAGCCTAGCTTATCCGAACGGGGCCCCACCGGACAACCGCTGCACTGCAAAAAACCGGTTCCATGCCGGAATTGGCTGGGAACCCGGCTATTTAAGAACGATTCCCCGTTCCGCGGCAAAGGCAGAAAGCCGGGTTCTCAGGGAATGGTCGGTCCGGCCGCACAGCCGGTCTACAAAGGCCGCCACCTCGCCCAGATGGAGGGAGCGGATCATCATCTTGATGGGCCCGATTTGACCCGGCTGCATCGAGAGGGTGCGGATGCCCAGTCCCAGCAGCGCCATGGCGTCCAGGGGGCGGCCGGCCATCTCCCCGCACAGCGACAGATCGCCGGAATTCTCCGCCGCGCTCTGCACGATCAGGCGAATCAAGGTTAACGAGGCCGGATTGAGATTGTCATAGCGCTTGGCCACCCTGGGGTTGGTGCGGTCCACGGCAAAGGCCAGGGACAGAAGATCGTTGGAGCCGATGGAGACGAAATCGGCCGAACGCATCAGTTGCGGCAGCATGAAGGCCAGCGCCGGCACTTCCAGCATGGCGCCCACCAGCACCTGGGTCGGCCGCACCAGGCCCAAGAGGCGCGCCCGCTCCATCTCCCGGTCCACCAGGGCACGGGCGCGGTTGAACTCGTCCACGTCCGAGATCATGGGCAGCATGATGCGCAAGGTGCGCCCCGCGCCGGCCGTCAGCAGCGCGCGCACCTGATAGCGCAGCAGCGCCGGACGATCGAGCGCGATGCGGATGGCGCGCCAGCCCAGGGCGGGATTTTCCTCCCGCTCCCAGCGCGCGTAAGGCAGCACCTTGTCGCCGCCCAGATCCAGGGTGCGGAACACGACCGGCTTGTCGCCCGCCGCATCCAGAATCTTTTTGTAGAAAGCGAACTGGTCGGCCAGCCGCGGCATGGTCTCGCCGATCATGAATTGCAGCTCTGTGCGGAACAGGCCGATGCCGTCGGCGCCGGACTGGGCCAGTTGCGGCATGTCGAATTCCAAACCCGCATTCATCATCAGCCGGACAGCGACGCCGTCGCGGGTTACCGCTGGCAGGTCACGCACGGCGGCGAAGCGCGCCTGGGCCTGGGCGCGAAGGGCACGCTTTTGCTCGAAGGCCTTCACGATCTCGGCCGCGGGCCGTAGATGCACTTCGCCAGTCTCGCCATCCACCGCGATCATGTCACTGGCCCGCGCATTGTCGGCGATGCCTTCCAGCGAAGCGACCAGCGGCAGGCCCATCGAGCGGGCGACGATGGCGACATGGCTGGTGGTGGCGGCCTCTTCCAGCACCAGGCCCACCAGGCTTTCGCGGCTATAATCCAGAAGTTCGGCCGGACCCATGCCGCGCGCGATCAGCACCGTATTGGCGGGCAAATTGCGGTTGCTGGCTTCCTCGCCGGTCAGGTGGCGCAACAGCCGCCGCGCCAGATCGTCGAAGTCATGCGCCCGTTCGCGCAGGATCGGATCGCCCAGGCGCTGGACACGCAAGCGGGTTTCATCCTGCACGCGCTCCACGGCGGCTTCGGCGGTAAGACCTGTGCGCACCGCATCGCGCATGCGCTGGCGCCAGCCCTGGTCATAAGCAAAGAGGCGATAAGCCTCGATCACCTCGCGCCCCTCGCCCGTGAGATCGAGTTCGCTGGATGACAGCATCTCGTCGACAGACACGCGCAAAGACCCGATGGCGTCTTCCAGCCGTTTGAGTTCGGCGGTGGGATTGTCGGCGATCATGCGCTCGACCCGCACGCGCGGCTCGTGCAGCACCACCCGGCCGCAGGCCACGCCCTCCGACAGGCCGTCGCCCACAAATTTGCGCGGCCGGTCCACCCGCAGTTCCGGCTCGTCCAGTTCGGCCACGTTGAAGAAACCGCCCTGCGCGACGACCTCGGCCAGAACCATGGCGACGGTCTGCAGCGCCTCGACCTCCTCTTCGGCATAGATGCGCTCGGCCTTGTTCTGCACCGTGAGCACGCCGAACACCTGGCCGCCGCGCACGATCGGCACGCCCAGAAAGGCCTTGAACGGGTCTTCGCCGGTTTCAGGCCGGTAGGAGAAATGCGGATCGGCGGGCGCGTCAGACAGATTCACCGCCTCGGCGGTTTCGCTCACCATGCCGACCAGGCCCTCGCCTTCCTTCAGGCGGGTCTGGTGGACGGCGTCGTGGCGCAAGCCCTCGGTGGCGAACAGCTCCAGCACCTTGCCGGCGCGGCGCAGATAGATGGAACAGACCTCCGCCACCATGTTGGAGGCGATGACCGTGACCAGCTTGTCCAGCCGCATCTGGGCGGAGGTCTGTTCCGCCATGATCTCGCGCAGGCGGCGCAGAAGCAGGCGTGGACCGCCACCGGGAGACATTAGTTCAGCCCTTTTGAATCAAGCCGACTATGCCGCATCCAACTCATAAGCGGAATGCAGGGCGCGCACCGCCAGCTCGACATATTCCTCGCCGATCAGGACGCTGACCTTGATCTCCGAGGTGGAGATCACCTGAATATTGATGCCCTTCTCCGACAGGGTGCGGAACATCAGCTGTGCCACGCCGGGATGGGCGCGCATGCCGATGCCGATGATGGAGACCTTGGCAACGTCGGCGGTATGGGTGACGTCGCGATAGCCGATGTCTTTCGCATGGGTCTCGATCGCCGCCAGCGCCCGGTTGAGCTCGCCGCGGGTGCAGGTGAAGGTGAGGTCCGTGGTCTTGCCGTCTTCCGAGACGTTCTGGACGATCATGTCCACATTCACACCCGCATCGGCCAACGGCCCGAAAATGGCGGAGGCGACCCCCGGCTTGTCGGGCACCTTGTGCAAGGTGATCTTGGCTTCGTCGCGGCTATAGGCGATGCCGGTGACCGGTTTCTTTTCCACGATGTCTTCCTCGTCGCAAAGCAGTGTACCGCCCACCTCGGGCGTGAAAGTCGAAAGCACGCGGGTCGGCACCCGGTGCAGCATGGCGATTTCCACGGAGCGCGTCTGGAGCACCTTGGCGCCCAGGGACGCCATCTCCAGCATCTCCTCATAGGCGATCTTTTCCAGCCGCCGCGCCTTGGCCACGATGCGTGGATCGGTGGTGTAGACCCCATCCACGTCGGTATAGATGTCACAGCGCGCCGCCCCGATGCCGGCCGCCACCGCCACCGCGCTGGTGTCCGAGCCGCCGCGGCCCAGGGTGGAGATGCGGGTGCCTTCCGCGACACCCTGAAAACCCGCGACCACGGCCACCTCGCCGCCTTCGATGGCCTTTTTCATGGCATCGGCCGGTACGCCCTCGATGCGCGCCGAGCCATGGATGGCGTTGGTGTTGATCGGCACCTGCCAGCCCAGCCAGGAACGGGCCTTCACCCCCATGGCGTTGAGGGTGATGGCCAGAAGCCCGCAGGTCACCTGTTCGCCGGCCGCTACCACGACGTCATATTCGCGCTGGTCCACGACGGCGCGATGGTTCTCACCCGCGCCAGACTTGGCGGCGTCGTTGGTCCAGGCCACCAGCTTGTTGGTCTCGCCCGACATGGCCGAGACCACCACCGCGACCTTGTTGCCGCGGTCCACCTCGGCCTTCACCAGCCCGGCGACATGGCGGATGCGCTGGATATCGGCCACGGAGGTGCCGCCGAATTTCATCGCAATCAACGCCATGGCTCAGATTTGCCCCGGAAGAAACGGCGGCCTATGTAGACGGGGTAGCTCCGCCGCTCAACCCTCGAAAAGCATGGCAGATTCCGCCTCTCTGGACCCGGCTGAAGTGGCCAAATTCTCCGCCATTGCCGCCGAATGGTGGGACCCGGCGGGCAAATTCGCCCCCCTGCACAAGTTCAACCCAGTCCGCCTGTCCTTCATCAGGGCGGAGGCCGCGAGCCATTTCGGGCGGGACGGACGGTCCTTGCGCCCGTTCGAGGGGCTTTCCCTACTGGATATCGGCTGCGGCGGGGGCCTGTTGTCCGAGCCCATGGCGCGGCTCGGTTTTGCCGTCACCGGGGCCGACGCCTCGGAAAAGAATATCGGCACGGCGCGCGCCCATGCCGCCCAGTCCGGCGTGGCCGTAACTTACCGGGCCGCCACGGCGGAGGTGCTGGTGGCGGAAGGCCAGAGCTTCGACGTGGTGCTCAACATGGAGGTGGTGGAGCATGTGGCGGACGTCCTCGCCTATCTTGAGGCCTGCGCCCGGTTGGTGAAGCCCGGCGGGCTGACGTTCGTCGCCACCCTGAACAAGACCCTCAAGAGTCTGGCCCTGGCCAAGATCGGGGCCGAGTATGTGCTGGGCTGGCTGCCGCGCGGCACCCATGACTGGAACCGCTTCATTCCGCCGGCCGAACTTAAGAAATCACTTGAAAGGGCAGGACTTAATATCCTGAAAACCCAAGGTGTTTCATTTAACCCCCTGGGCTGGGATTGGCGGCTTTCGTCCGATGTGGACGTCAACTACATGATTGTCGCTAGCAGCGCGACGTCAGTTCGCGCCGTCTAGGTCCGGCGGCAGCAGGGCGACATCAATGCCCTCGTCCACCAGGTCCTGGGCTTCGCGCTGGCTGGCCTCGCCATAGATGTGGCGCTCCGGCAACTCGCCATAATGAATCTTGCGCGCTTCCTCGGCGAAACTCGGCCCGACGTAATCGGCATTCTCCTGCACATATTTGCGCAGGCCCATCGCGAACTGACGCGTCTGTTTGGCGTCCGGCTTGCGCGCGGTCTTCTTGGTGCCGGCGATGGCCGGCGCCATAACGGCTTTTTCGATCTTTGGGGAATTGCACGCAGGACACGTCAGATGCCCGCTGCCCGACTGTTGGTCGAACGCAGCGCTGTCGCGAAACCAGCCTTCGAATTCGTGGCCCTTATGGCAACGCAAGGAATAGGTAATCACGCGACGCTCCAGACAGCCTGCCCCCAGGCTGTATACACCCGTTCAAAATGATCGGTTGGCGGACGATTCGCAAGACCCTCGCTTAAACGCGGTTAATCAAACCGGACCGGTAAACTCCCGGTCATGTTCGAGGTTGGGAATCCGCACCCGCGCCTCCGCGGAAAGCGCGGGATCAATTTGGGCGAATATCACGCCCGGCTCGGTTCCCGCTTCGGCCAGGATTTCGCCCCACGGCGCCACGATCAGGCTGTGGCCATAGGTTTTGCGCCCATTGGCATGCAACCCGCCTTGGGCCGCCGCGATCACGAAGGCGCCGTTCTCGATGGCGCGGGCGCGCAGCAACACATGCCAGTGCGCCTGGCCTGTCGGCACGGTGAAGGCGGATGGGATGGTGAAAGCGAAAGCGCCTTTCTTCGCCAGCTTCCGATAGAGCTGGGGAAAGCGCAGGTCGTAACACACCGTTATGCCGATGGCGCCGAATTCCGTGTCAGCCAGAACGGCTTCATGTCCGCCCTGAACTTGCGTGGATTCCCGATAGCTTTCTCCAGCCGCCACCGTCACATCGAACAGATGAATCTTGTCATAGCGCGCCCGGATTGTTCCGTCGGGTGCAAACAGAAAAGAGCGATTGGCGGTCTTTTCCGGGCTGACCTTGATATGCATGGAGCCGATCGATAGCCAGACCTTCAGCTCCTTTGCCAATTCTGCAAAGACCGGCAGCGCCGGGTCATGGGCTTCATCGAAGGTGGCAGCCAGCTTGGCGCGGTTATCCTGCGCCATGATGTTGGTGATTTCCGGCGTGGCGATGAAACGCGCGCCGCCTGCCGCGGCCTCGCGCACGAGCGTGGATGTCAGGCGGATATTCTCCGCTACATCGCCGGTGGAACGAAGCTGGACACAGGCGGCCGTGAAAGATGCGGGACCGGTCATGCCCGAAGCATAACCGATCCCGTTCTCAAAACGCGAAGGCTCTTAATACTTGCCGGCGATCTTGGCGAGGCCAGCCCGGACGCAAACTTCGTCCTTGTCGCCGCCAGGGGCCCCCGACACGGCAAAGTAGCCGATCGTCTCGGCGCCCTTCATGATCGGTACCGCGCCCTGGCGGGCGGTTTCGATCAGCGGATTGGCCTTGATCTCGGCCGCCAGCGCCGTATCGGTCTTGGCCTTGTCCGCCACTTCACCGCTGGTCATGTGATACTTCATCGCCGCCTGGACTTTGGTCATGGCAATGCGCTGGGTCACCGCGGCGGCGCCATCATTGGAAATCATCGCAATGGGAACGCCGGCGCTGTCAGTGACCATGGCGGTGGTCTTGTAGGTGTTGCCCAGGCAGGTGCGATTGGCCTCGATCGCGCCTTCGATCGCCACCGCGGTGGAAATGCCCGGCGCGCGCGGCGGACGATTGGCAAGTTCAGCGGCGGTGGGTGCCGGTGCGATGGTCGGCGCCGGATTCGCGGGCTGCGCGGACACAATGGCCGGCGCGGCCAGCAGCAAAGCGGCAGAGGCGAGCAGAAGCTTTTTCATGGATCGATCCCTTCTCCAGTTGCGGCTTATTTTGGCCGCATCTTCCGGGGAGGAACCCGCTTTGTCTAGGGTACGGGACGGTCAAAACCGCCTGTGCGGCTGCGAAAATTCAGGCAAGAAGCGGGTCGAGCTCGCCAGCCCGCTCCAGGGCATAAAGCTCGTCACAGCCGCCGACATGGGTTTCGCCGATGAATATCTGCGGCACGGTGCGGGCGCCGCCGCTTTTGGCCAGCATCTCGTCCCGCGCGCCCTCGTCCATGAAGACATCCACTTCCTCGAAGGACGCGCCTTTCTTGGTCAAGAGCGATTTGGCGCGCACGCAATAAGGACAGATGGGCGTGGTGTAGATACGAACCGGCTTCATGGCGAGACTCAGGATGCTTGTTCTATATAGGCATGTCTGACGCTTTCACAACGCGCCCCAAAGCCAGCACATGCACCTCTTTTGCCCCTGCCCGTTTCAGGGCACGGGCGCAGGCTTCGGCGGTTGCGCCGGTGGTGACAACGTCATCCAGCAGCAGCACGAGCCGGCCGGCGATGCGTGCCGAATCGGGAACCTGGAAGGCGCGCTGCACATTGCGCCGACGGGCCTTGGCGGAAGCCATGGCGCCCTGGCTCGGCGTGGCGCGGCTGCGGGTCAGCGCCAAAGGTTCGCAAGTGAGGTTCCAGTCCCGCGCCAGGCGGCGCGCCAGTTCCGCCGCCTGATTGTAGCGCCGCTGCCAGAGCCGGCCCCGGTGCAGCGGCACCGGCACCAGCAGATCGCAGCGCTCCAGAGTGCTGCGGCCGCTGCGCCCAAGCCAGCGGGCAAAGCCCGGCACGAGCTCCAGCCGGTCCGCATGTTTCAGGCCCAGGATCGCGGCGCGGCTGTGCTCGTCATAGGAAAGGATGGCGCGGGCGCTGTCGAAGGCCGGCGGCGTGGCCAGACACGCGGCGCAGCGCATCTCCGCGTCCAGCGCCACACCGAACGGCAAACCGCAACAGGCGCAACAAGGGCCATCCAGAAACGTGACCTTGCTCCAGCAATCGGCACAGAAACCGGCATCGCTCACCTGCCCGCGACAACCGATGCAGAGCGGCGGAAACAGAAGATCGAGCAGCGCTTTGGCGACAGGCGGGGCCATGGGCTAATCTAGTGTCGTGGTTTCGAAGTTCGCCATATATGGATATCGACCTCAGAGCGAACTTCGAAACCAAACGACACTAGAATAAATAAATTGCTAGTGTCCTTCGATTCCGAAATTCGCATGGAGCCCGATATAAAAACTACACGAATTTCGGAATCGGGACACTAGCCGGCGATGACGCAAGACCGCCCGCCTCTTTTTGATTTTTCTGCAAAACAGCATGCCAGAGCGCGTGCGGTCCGTCTCGCCGGCGACCGTTTCCTGGATACCGCGGCACTGGAAGGGTTGACCGACCGGCTGTCGGCGGTGACGCGCCGTTTCGAGCGGGGGCTGTGGATTGGTGAAGCCGTGCCCGAGCCGATCCGGCCGTTCGCACAGGCGTGGCAGTGCGCCGATTTTGACGCCCGGGAAATACTCAAGGCAGACGGGCGGTTCGATCTCGCGGTGAGCCTGTTCTCGCTGCAATGGGTCAACGACCTGCCCGGCGCTCTGATCCAGATCAACCGCCTGCTCAAGCCCGACGGCCTGTTCCTGGCGGCGCTGATGGGTGCCGGAACCCTCACCGAACTGCGTGACGCCTTCACACAGGCCGAAATCCAGACCCGCGGCGGTGTCAGTCCCCGGGTGTCGCCCTTCGCCGATGTGCGCGATCTGGGAAGCCTCTTGCAGCGCGCGGGGTTCGCCCTGCCGGTGGCGGATGTGGAGCGGCTGGCGGTTCGGTATCGCGACTTCGCCGGCCTGGTGAAGGACCTGCGCGCCCATGGCTTTACCAATGTGATGAGCGCGCGCAGCCGGCAGCCACTGCGTCGTGACACTCTGACGGCGCTCCTGGCCCATTATGCCGGCCATCATGCCGATACCGATGGGCGCTTGCGGGCGCGGTTCGAGACACTCTACCTCACCGGCTGGTCGCCGCATGAAAGCCAGCAGCAGCCGCTGAGGCCCGGCAGCGCCAAGACGCGGCTGGCCGAGGCGCTTGGCACCACGGAACAGAATCTCAAACGCTAAAGAAGCTCGAGCCTGGCGTTTCGCGGCGCGGTCCAGCCGCTCGCTTTAGCTCGCGGCGTTCGTTGCTCGAAATGGTCCGCAGGACCATTTCGTTCGCCGTTGGCGAACCGCTCCTCACCCCTCAGCATCCGCCAGCTTCCTTCCCCCTTCGTGCGAAGCACAGGAAGGGGGAAGGTGTCGCAACGAGAGTGAGTAGCGGCAGCGTACGAACGCGGAGCCGACTCGAGTTGCGACGGATGGGGGATAAAATAATTACGGTGTCGCGTTGTTCAGAGTGGTGAAAATGGTCGAGAGCTTGGTGCCGATGGCGGTGACGCCGGTCACGATCACGACCGCGATCAGGCCGGCGACCAGCGCATATTCGATGGCGGTCGCGCCCCTGTTTTCGGTCCTCAGCTCCCGGACAAGAGATCGCGCAGCATGGGAATAAGCGGCAAGTCGGCCGCGGGCATGGGATAGGCGCGCATGTCCTTTGGCCGGACCCATTTCAAGGCCGCGTGGTGGCGCGGCTGGGGTGTGCCGTCCCAGCGGCGGCAGACATAGAGCGGCATCAAAAGGTGAAACGCGTCGTAGGTATGCGAAGCAAAGGTGAATGGCGCGAGACAGGCTTCCTTCACCGCAATGCCGAGTTCCTCCCTCAGCTCGCGGATCAGCGCTTCTTCCGGACTCTCGCCGGTTTCGATCTTTCCGCCCGGGAATTCCCATAACCCCGCCATCGCCTTTCCCTCGGGGCGCTGCGCCAGAAGCACGCGGCCTTCGGGATCCACCAACGCCACCGCAACGACCAGCATCAAAGGTTGCGGAGTGTTCATTCTGGTGTCACGGCGCTAAGGTGGAATTAAAACCGATGGTTAGTATGGCTTAATATTTGAATCAAAGGAGCATGCGATGACAACATTCGGTACGGCAAAATGGCAGGGCGGACTGAAGGATGGCAAGGGCTGGCTCACCACCAAAAGCGGTGCGCTGAGCGAGCAGCCCTATGGCTTTGCCAGCCGCTTTGAAGGCAAGCCCGGCACCAACCCGGAAGAGCTGATCGGGGCCGCTCATGCCGGCTGTTTCACCATGGCACTGTCGAAGATTCTGGGCGATGCCGGCTTTACCGCCACGGAGATGAATACCAAGGCCGAGATCACCCTGGAAAAGCAGGGCGACGGCTTTGCCATCACCAAGTCGCATCTGACCCTGCGCGCCAAAGTGCCCGGCCTTGACGACGCCAAGTTCAAGGAACTGGCGGGCATGGCGGAAAAAGGCTGTCCGGTGTCCAAGGTGCTGAATGCAGAAATCAGCCTGGACGCCGCTTTGGTTTAGCCCCCATCTGACACAGCTCGGGTCGGCTCCGCCGACACCTCGCTGCGCCATCTTCCCCCGTGATGCGCATGCGCGCCGCGGGGGAAGAAAGTTTGCGTATTTATGCGAACGTGGCTGCGATAATGCGGCCGACATCTGCAATCACGGCGGAGCGGGCTGCATCGTCGGGCGGACCGCCCTGGGTGTAGCAGGCAACCAGAATGGGCGCGCGCGCCGGCGGCGTGAGGATGCCGATATCGTTGGTGGAGCCTTGATGCGGATCGGTGCTGTTCCAGCGGCCGGTCTTGTCGCCAATCCTCCAGTCCGGCGGCAGCCCGGCCTTCAACGTAGCGGCGCCCGTGGTGTTGGCATGCATCCAGCCGAGCAGCCGCTCCCGTGAGGCGGAAGAAAGCGCATCCCCCAGCAGCATGGCTTTAAGATTGCCCATCATGGCGGCCGGTGTTGTCGTATCCTTTTCGCCATCGGGCAGGTTCAGCGCCATCTCCATCTTGTCCAGGCGCGAAACCTTATCGCCCAGCCGCCGCCAGAAGCTGGTCACGGCCTCAGGGCCGCCGGCAGCGGTGAGCAGAAGATTGGCGGCGCAATTGTCGCTGTAGATGACTGCGGCCTCGCAGAGCTCCGCCACCGTCATGCCGCGATCGATATTTTTGGCCGTGGCCGGCGAAACGCCCAGGATCTGGTCCTTGGCGTAATGCACCAGGCGGTTCAACTCTTCATGGCCCTGTTCGGCACGGAGCAGGATCGCAGCCGCCAGCGACAGTTTGAAGGTGCTGCACATCAGGAAACGCTCATCGGCGCGCCAGGCGATACGCCGTCCGCTTCCGGTATCGAGAGCCGCGACTCCGACACGCGCCCCCGACCGCTCCAGTGCGGCGATCGCGTTTTCGTCGGCTCGTGCGAGCGCGGGTATCAGCAAGGCGGTGCCAGCGACGACCGCGCGCCGCGAGATGGAATCATTCATGCGGCAAGTATAGCCGGTGCGGCAGCGGACCGGCCGGCGCGAGCGTGCCGTCGGGCATGGGCCGCAGCAGCTGTTTCTGCACCGTATCCACCACCAGGTCGCGCGGGAAAGGTTCGTCCTTCTCCACCCGCTTGATCTGTGTCTTGTCGAAACGCTCGCTGCCCAGTTGCTGAAAGGTCCCGCTCATGGCCGCGGGAAATTTGGGGTGGTCGATCACCGGCTGGACATACATCCAGTAGGCATAGCGGCAATAGGATTTGGGCAGCCAGCGCGGCTTCAGACCCGCGCGGCTGGCGTGGTTGTAGGCAAAGTCCAAGCACTGCTCGTCCTCGCTGACGGGATGATTGCGCAGCGACTGATCCCAGTCGTCCAGCAAGGTGAACGCGGCCTCCGTGCCGCGCCAGAACTGCACCGCGCCGCCGGCCATCAACTGGCTGTCCGAAGCCAAGTCCACACCGAAATGGAATTTCCACAAGGGCGTGCGCGGCTCCGGCCGCCAGGCATCGTTCTCCATGTCCGCGAGCCAGTTATAGATGGCGAAATCGCAGCCCTTCCGCGCCAGACTTGCGATCTGCTTGGGCTCCCGGCGCAGCACGACATCGCCGTCGAGATACAGGACCGGCTTTTTGAATCGCTCCAGCAGAAAGCGGATGAAGCGCGGCTTGCTGAGCGAAAGGTCGCCCTCGCCCCGCGCATTGATGGACCGGTGTACCGTCGGCACCTGGAACAGCGCATGATGCAGCCCATACTGTTCCAGCGACGCGGCCAGGCGCTGGGCCGTCGCATAATGACTGAGGGTGAACATGGCGCAGGCGATATAGGGCGCTTTTGCATCACCGCCCTCGCGCCACAGGCTATAGGGCGTTTCCGCCATCAGCTTCTGTATGATCCATTGATGTCTATGTAACCGTGGGTAAGGTCGCAGGTCCAAACGCGCGCGGTCCCCTTGCCGATCCCCAGATCCACGGCGATTTCCACCTCGCGTCCCGAAACCGCCCTGGTTGCCGCCGCTTCGTTGTATTTGGCCGCGCGCATGCCCTTTTCGGCCACCACCTGGCCGCCGAAAGAAATTTTCAGTCTGTCACGGTCTGCCGCCTCGCCGGCCTTGCCCACCGCCATCACGATGCGGCCCCAATTGGCGTCATTGCCCGCCACCGCCGTCTTGACCAGGGGCGAATTTGCGATGGAAAGACCGATGCGCTTGGCGGCCCGATCGCTCTCGGCGCCGCTGACATCGATGCGGATCAGCTTCTGGGCGCCCTCGCCGTCCTTCACCACCTGCAGGGCGAGGTCCATCAGCACCGCATCCAGGCTGCGGCGAAAATCGGTGAGCCTCTTGTCGGACGCCTTGGCGATCGCGCCATGCTTGCCGCCCTTGCCCGTCGCGAAGAGCAGCAAGGTGTCGCTGGTGGAGGTATCGGAATCCACGGTGATGGAATTGAAGCTGGGACCGACACCGGCGCTGAGGCACTCCTGCAGGACCGATGCCGGCAGATTGGCGTCGGTGAAGACAAAGCTCAGCATGGTCGCCATGTCAGGCGCGATCATGCCCGAGCCCTTGGCGATGCCATTGATGGTGACCTTGACGCCGTCGATCATGGCGGTGGCGGTCGCCGCTTTCGGATAGGTGTCGGTGGTCATGATGGCGTCGGCGGCGGCCCGCCAGTTGCCGGCGGCGCCCTGGGCCACCAGGCCCGAAAGGACCCGGGTGATCTTTTCGGTGGGGAGCGGCTCGCCGATCACGCCGGTGGAGGCCATGAAGACTTCCTGGGGCCGGCAGCCCGCCACCGCGGCAGCCTCTTCGGCGATCTCGCGCACGCCGTCCTGGCCGGCCTTGCCGGTAAAGGCATTGGCATTACCGCTGTTGACGACCAGAACGCGGGCTTCCCGGCCCTTGAGCTTGTCGCGGCACCAGATGACCGGGGCCGAGCAGGTCTTGGAGGTGGTGAAGACCCCGGCCACCTGGGTTCCAGGCGCCAGAAGGGCCAGCAGCACGTCTGTCCGCTGCTGATACCGCACCCCGGCAGCGGCCGTTGCCAGCCTCACCCCGGCCAGAGGCGGCAGCTTGGGAAAGGTCTTCGGCGCCAGTGGCGAAACCGGATGCGCCGTCTTTTGTGTCGTTTTCGTTGTCTTCTTCGCCGACTTCGCTGACTGGGCCATGGCTCCCCCGGATTCGCCCTTGAAATGGCCGGGATATTCTGAAAAACCCCCGGTTTGACAAGAGACTAGCGCGTTCTTATGTCTCCCGCGCGGCCGCCATGCGGAATTGGCGGTCTAGTTTTTAGGGGCCTCGGCCCGTTTTGGCCCCCGCTCCGGCCAGATGTAGAGGATTTCATGCTGGCTTCGCTCGCCAAAACGCTTTTCGGCTCGGCCAATGACCGCAAGGTCAAGCCGCTCTGGGCGACGGTGTCCAAGATCAATGCCCTGGAGTCCCGCTTCCAGGCCATGTCGGATGCCGAACTGGCGGCCATGACCCCTGCCTTCCGCGAGCGGCTGGAAAAGGGCGAGACCCTGGACGATCTGCTGCCGGAGGCCTTTGCGGTGGTGCGCGAAGCCGCCAAGCGCACCCTTGGCCAGCGCCATTTCGACGTGCAGCTCGTCGGCGGCATGGTCCTGCACAAGGGCAACATCGCCGAGATGAAGACCGGCGAAGGCAAGACCCTGGTCGCCACTCTGCCCGTCTATCTCAATGCCCTGGCCGGCGACGGCGTCCATGTGGTGACGGTGAACGACTATCTGGCCCGCCGCGACAGCGAGTGGATGGGCCAGATCTACCGCTTCCTGGGGATGAGCGTGGGCGTGATCGTCCACGGCCTGGACGATGCCGAGCGCAAGGCCGCCTATGGCGCCGACATCACCTACGGCACCAACAACGAATATGGCTTCGACTATCTGCGCGACAACATGAAGTACTCGCTGGACACCATGGTCCAGCGCGGCCACGCCTTCGCCATCGTGGACGAAGTCGACTCCATCCTGATCGACGAAGCCCGCACCCCGCTGATCATTTCCGGCCCAACCGACGATCAGAGCGAAATGTACCGCCAGGTCGACGCGGTGATGACCGGCATCGCCAAGGACGACTACGACCTGGACGAGAAACAGCGCCAGGTCTCGCTCAACGAGCAGGGCAACGAGCATGTGACCCAGATGCTCAAGGCCGCCGGGCTGCTGGAGAATGGCGATCTCTACGACACCGAGAACATCACCACCGTCCATCACGTGAACCAGGCGCTGAAGGCGCATCTGCTGTTCCAGAAGGACAAGGACTACATCGTCAAGAACGACCAGGTGGTGATCATCGACGAGTTCACCGGCCGCATGATGGAAGGCCGGCGCTATTCGGAAGGCCTCCACCAGGCCCTGGAAGCCAAGGAGCATGTCGAGGTTCAGCCGGAAAACGTCACCCTGGCCTCCATCACCTTCCAGAATTATTTCCGCCTCTATGACAAGCTGGCGGGCATGACCGGCACGGCGATGACCGAGGCCGCCGAATTCATGGACATCTACAAGCTGGATGTGCTGGAAATTCCCACCAATGTGCCGGTGGCGCGCAAGGATGCCGACGACGAAGTCTATCGCACCGTCGGCGAGAAATACGACGCCATCATCACCCTGATCCTGGAATGCCGCGAACGCGGCCAGCCGGTGCTGGTGGGAACGACCTCGATCGAGAAATCCGAGGACCTCTCCGAGATCCTGAAAAAGCGCAAGATTCCGCACAATGTGCTGAACGCCCGCTATCACGAGCAGGAAGCCTATATCGTGGCGCAGGCGGGCGTTCCGGGCGCCATCACCATCGCCACCAACATGGCCGGCCGCGGCACCGACATCCAGCTGGGCGGCAATGCCGACATGCGCATCCGCCAGGAGCTGGGCGGCATCACGGACGAGCATGAGCTGCGCCGTCAAAGCGAGATGATCCGGGCGGAAGTCGCGGAAAACAAGCAGAAGGCACTGGCCGGCGGCGGCCTCTACATGATCGGCACCGAGCGCCACGAAAGCCGGCGCATCGACAATCAGTTGCGCGGCCGTGCGGGCCGTCAGGGTGACCCTGGCGCCTCCAAATTCTTCCTGTCGCTGCAGGACGATCTGATGCGCATCTTCGGCTCAGAGCGCATGGACGCCATCCTCACCAAGCTGGGGCTGGAGCCGGGCGAGGCCATCACCCATCCCTGGGTCAACAAGGCCCTGGAAAAGGCACAGCAGAAAGTCGAAGCCCGCAACTTCGAAATCCGCAAGAACATCCTGAAATACGACAATGTGCTCAACGACCAGCGCCGCGTGATCTTCGATCAGCGCAAGGAGATCATGTCGTCGGACGACGTCTCCGACCAGATCGCCGATTTCCGCGAGGAAGTGGTGGAGATGCTGGTCGGACGCCACATCCCGGAAAAGGCGTATCCGGAACAATGGGATTCCAAGGGCCTCAAGGACGAGGTTCAGGGCATTTTCGGTGTCGATCTGCCGGTGGTGGACTGGGCCAAGGAAGAAGGCATCGCCGACGAGGAAGTGCGTGAGCGCATCCTAAAGGCGGTGGAGGAACGCGCCGCCGCCCGCACCGCCGAATACAGCCCCGAGGTGATGCGCTATGTGGAAAAGGCCATCCTGCTCCAAACCCTCGACCATGACTGGCGCGAGCACATCGTGGACCTGGATCACCTGCGCCAGTATGTGGGCCTGCGTGGCTATGGCCAGCGCGACCCGCTGAACGAATATAAGGGCGACGCCTTCGAGTTGTTCCAGAACCTTCTGAGCAAGCTGCGCACCGAGGTGGTGCGCCAGCTGATGCATGTGCAGATCCAGACCGGCCCGGTGCCGCCGCTGGAAGAGACGCCCCTGCCCCTCATGCAGGCCTCGCACCTCGATCCCCTGACAGGCGAGAATGAGGTCGAACAGGCCGCCAGTCTCTGGGACGTCCCGCCGGTGGACCCCAACAATCCCAAAACCTGGGATCGGGTCTCCCGCAATGCGCCGTGTCCGTGCGGTTCTGGCAGGAAGTACAAACACTGCCACGGCGCCCTGGCCTAAGCTTCACTTGCACGAAATCCCGCTTTCGCGCGTTATGCGCGGAAGGGATTCTCGGCGCGCATGATCACCGAACATCAATCCGGCGGCAGAACGGTCTGGGTAGACCTGTTCAATTCCTCGCCCGAGGAGATCGGCGAGGCCTGCACCAAATACGGGCTGGACATCCCCCCGCGCGAACAGTTGGAGGAAATCGAATTCTCCAGCCGGCTGCAGTATGAGGATGGCGTCTTCACCATCTCGGTGCCGGTCACGCCCCATCACAAGGACGAAGACGAGGACGAAACCAGCCCTCTGGGCTTTGTCCTCACCCAGGACATGCTGGTCACGATCCGTTTCGCCCATCTGCATACCTTTGACACGATCAAGGCCCGGGTGGAGCGGCGCACCCGCAGCGCGCCCGACATCTTCATGGTCATCATCGAGTCCCTGATCGACTATGGCGCCGACCGGCTGGAGGAATTGCGCGCCGAGGCGCTGCGCATTTCCCAGCGTATCTTCCACAAGGAAATGCAGGACTGGCAGAAAAGCCGGGTCAACCAGGTCAACCGCATGCTGCGCGACACCCTGGTGGAGATCGGCGACATGGGCGAGCGCATGTCCCATATCCGCGACACCTTGCTGGTGCTGCAGCGGGCCATGCCCTTCGTCATCGAGCATGGCGATGGCTGGATGGAGACGACGGTCAAGGCGCGGCTCAAAATGGCGGCGGCTGACGTCCAGTCGCTCAACGACTATGAGGTCCACCTCACCGACAAGCTGCAATTTCTGCTCGATGCCGATCTGGGCTTCATCAACACCGAACAGAACGACCTGTTCAAGGTCATGACCATCTGGTCGGTGGCGGGCATTCCGCCGGTGCTGCTGGCCGGCATCTGGGGCATGAATTTTCATTTCATGCCGGAATTGGCCTGGCACTTCGGCTATCCCATGGCGATCGGCACCATCATCCTGAGCATGGTGATACCGCTGGTCTGGTTCAAACGCCGCGGTTGGTGGTGATCCTGCCGCGCGCTCGCGAAGACGCTGACGCGCGCGAGCGCTTGGCGTCCGCCTGACGGCGGACGGTTTAAGCATCGGGACTGGTGGTAGCCTCGCAAAGTGCCGCTTTTCGGGGCCCGCGTACCAACATGCGATATTGCGGTTTTTTCACCTTGGGCTAAGCTAAGCCGTCGTGGTTTGCGCCTAGGCTTACGGGCGCATCGGGTTTTGGGCACAATTTTTAGGCACAATTAAAAGGGGTGGGATCATGCGCTTTGCCAGATTGTTGGCGACGGCCGCGTCCGTTGCAGTAGCATCTTCGTCTTTCATGGCTTCGCCCGTTTCGGCGGCCTCCGTCGACGAAAAAAAGGCCCAGAAACAGGCGGAGATTCCCAATTGCCCCCGCAAGCTCGGGGCGCTCGCGATTCATGAGCCGACCAACAGATGGTGGGAGCCGCTCGGCCTTGAATCCCCCGAAGCCCTGCTCAAGGTTTTTGTGATGAAGTCCGGCTGCTTCACCCTGGTGGACCGCGGCCGCGGCTTTGACATGGCGCAGCAGGAACGGGCTCTGGCGGCAGGAGGCACCTTGCAGGGCGGCTCCAATATCGGCGCCGGCCAGGTCCGCGCCGCCGATTACGTCCTGGTGCCGGATATCGTCACCAAGAACGGCAATTCCGGCGGCACCAACATCGGCGGCATTCTGGGCGGCTTCATCGGCGGCGGCGTGGGCGCGCTGGTGTCCAACATCAATATTTCCTCCAAGACCGCCGATGTGGTGCTGACCGTCACCAATGTGCGCACCAGCGAACAGCAGGCCATGGAAGAAGGCCACGGCTCCAAGACCGATGTCGGCTTTGGCTTCGGCGGCGGCTGGGGCGGCTGGGGCGGTTTCGGCGGCGCGGGTATTTCCAACTATCAGAATACCGCCATCGGCCAGGTCGTGGTGTTGGCCTATATTGACGCCTACACCAAACTGGTAGGCGACATGGGCGGGCTTTCCGCCAATGCCAAGGCGGATGCGCCGGCGCAGGCGGTGACTTTGGCCCGGCCGGGCGTGCTGCGCGTCAGCGCCAATGAAAAGGCCAAGGTGCTGAAGCCACTTGATGCCGGCACGATCCTCTATCCCACCGGCAACAATGACGGCAATTGGGTCGAGGTGGCGGACGAAGTCGGCAATAAGGGCTGGGTCTCGCGCCTGTCAATCGCCAACTACAAGTAAGAGCTTTCTGAAATTCGAAGAAGAGCCCGGCCCAAAGCCGGGCTCTTTGCTTTTACGGCCGCGGTTCAACCCAATCGCCGGCTTCATTCTGGCAGACTGTCCTTTGCACCGTGCGGCCATTCACGACGTCTTCGGAAGGACGGCAGTCGTGATAGACCGGCTTTTTGACGGGATTGGGCTTCAGCGCGGCCGGAGCCAATGGCTGCGAGGGCTTTTTCTTTGCGGGGGGCACGACGACCCAGTCGCCGGCCTCGTTCTGGCAGACCGTCCTGCGCACGCTGCGACCCTTGACGGTGTCTTCGGAGAGACGGCAGTCGTGATAGACCGGTTCGGCCGCCATCACCGGAACCGCCAGCAGCGCGAACATTGGCAGGATCATCACTTTCATCTGAGCCCCCAGAATGGGTGATGGAGATTGTATAACACATGTAGGGTGAGCGTGGCGGCAATCAATCGGGCCGCTGCCTGTGGCCTCCCGGCCCTTCGCTTACGCTCGGGTTCCGCGGCCGCTCGCTCAAGCTCGCGGCGTTCGTCGCTCGAAATGATCCACTGGATCATTTCGTTCGCCTCTGGCGAACCGCTCCTTACTTACAGCCCGCGCCCCATGGCGAGAAACTTGGCGCGACGCCGGCGCAGCAGTTCTTCGCCCGAGACGCCTTCCATTTCCTTCAGGCCCTCGGCGATCTGCTCGGCCACGGCATCAATCGTCTCGATCGGCGCGCGATGGGCGCCGCCCACCGGTTCCATCACGATGCCGTCGATGATCCTGAGCTGCAAAAGGTCCTGGGCGGTGATCTTGAGAGCCGTGGCGGCGTCCTGCGCCTTGTCGGCGCTGCGCCACAGGATCGAGGCGCAACCCTCCGGCGAAATCACCGAATAGATCGAATGTTCCAGCATATAGACCTTGGACGCCGCGGCGATGGCGATGGCCCCGCCCGACATGCCCTCGCCGATGATGGTGGCGATGAAGGGCGCTTTCACCGAAAGCCCCGCCTCGATCGAGCGGGCGATGGCTTCGGCCTGGCCGCGCTCTTCCGCCGACACGCCGGGATATGCGCCGGAGGTGTCGCAGAAGGACAAGACCGGCAATCCGAAATCATCGGCCAGTTGAAAGAGGCGCGTGGCCTTGCGGTAGCCTTCGGGCATCGCCGAGCCGAAATTGTGCTTGATCCGGCTTTGGGTGTCGTTGCCCTTTTCCTGGCCGATGAAAGCAATGGGCCGGCCGCGGAAACGCGCCAGCCCTGCCACCACCGCCTGGTCTTCGCCGAAGGCGCGATCGCCGGCCAGCGGCGTGAAATCTTCCAGGAGGCGGCGGGCGTAATCGAGGAAATGCGGACGGCCGGGATGGCGCGCCACCTGTACCTTCTGCCATGGCGTCAGACGCGCATAGGTATCGGCCACCAAGGTGCCGGCCCGGCTCTGCAGCCGCTCCACCTCGCCGTCTATGTCCATGCTGGGGTCTTCCTCGGCGAGCTTCCTCAGCTCGACGATTTTGCCCTCCAGCTCGGCTATGGGACGCTCAAATTCCAGATAGTGCATGGCTCAATTCACAGAAGAAGGACGGAAAGTGGCACAGGCACCCCAGAAAGGGAATGCCAAAATACCCTTACCGTTCCAAGGAGTTAACCTTCGTCCTTGGCCGTCTTGGCGCGCCCCAGCGGATGCGCAGCGCTAACCACCCTGGTCAGGTGGTCCCTGGCCACATGGGTATAGATCTGGGTGGTGGCGATATCGGCATGGCCCAAGAGGGTCTGCACGCTGCGCAGGTCGGCGCCCCCTTCCACCAGATGGGTGGCAAAGGCATGGCGCAGCACATGGGGCGAGACCTTGGCCGGATCGAGACCCGCCTTGATCGCCAATCCCTTGAGCAGCTGATGGAAGCGGCGGCGGGTGAGAAAGCCGCCCTCCCCGCGCGAGGCGAAGAGATAGCGGTTGTTCTTGTCATGCTCAGGCACGAATTTCTCGCGCACCTGCAGATAGGCAGCGAGCGCTTCGCGCGCGGCGGGGCTGAGGGGTGACAGCCGTTCCTTGTTGCCCTTGCCAGTGACGCGCAGGAAATTCGCCGGCGCCCGCACCGCCGCCAGTGTCATGCCCGCGAGCTCGGAGACACGCAGGCCGCCGCCATACAGCATCTCCACGATCAGAGTCAGGCGCAGGCCCTCGGGTGTGCTGTCTTCAGCGGCCGTGACCAGCATCTTTTCCAGATCGGCGCCGGACAGGATCTTGGGCAGCGGCCGGCGCGCCTGGGGCGCGGCGATGGTCTGGGTGGGATCGTCGCCCCGGAAGCCTTCGGTATAGAGAAATCCATAGAACTGCCGCAGCGCCGATAATTTGCGCGCCTGGGTGGAGGCCGCCATGCCCGACGAAGACAGTCCCGCCAGAAAGGCGCGTACCTCTTCGCGGCTGGCCTTGGCTGGATCGGCGTGACCGGCAAAATCCAGAATATCACGGCGATAGGCGGCCAGGGTGTTGATACCCGCGCCGCGCTCGGCGCCCATCATGTCGAGAAAGCTCTCGATCAGATATGCACTTTGGTTGATGGCGCCCTGCGGGCGTGGGGCACGGACCTTCGCCATGGGTTGGTTTTAGCACGGCCTTTGGTGTATCGGGATAGCCATGTCGGGGAAGGCGGTCTTACACAAAACCGTGGCGCTGGTGGGCATGATGGGGGCGGGAAAGACCTCCATCGGCCGGCGCTTAAGCGCGCGTCTGGAAGTGCCTTTCGCCGACGCCGATCACGAGATCGAAACCGCCGCCGGCATGGCGGTGTCGGAAATCTTCGCCAAATATGGCGAGCCGGAATTCCGCCGGCTGGAGCGCTGCGTCATCGCCCGCTTGCTGAACGATCCGCCACAGGTGCTGGCGACCGGCGGCGGCGCCTATATGGACGAAACCACCCGGACCGCGATGCGGGAACATGCCTTCACCATCTGGCTGAAGGCACCGGTGGACATCCTGCTGGGCCGCGTGCGCAAGCGTCAGGGGACAGACAATGTGAATGGCCAGACGCGCCCCTTGCTCTCCAATGACGACCCGCGCGGAACCCTGGAGAGGCTGCTGGAAGCGCGTGAGCCGGTCTATGCTACCGCCGACATGGTGCTGGAATCGGCTGACGAGCCCCATGCCGTGCTGCTGGACAAGATCGTTGCCGCGCTTGGCTCACATGGGATATGCGAAAGCCCATGAGCGAGACCATTTCAGTCGGCCTGGGCGAGCGTGCCTACGACATCCATGTCGGCGGCGGCATGCTGGCGCGTGCCGGTGAATTGCTGAAACCGATAGCCAAAGGCGTGGTGCCGGTGGTGACCGACAGCCATGTCGCCAAGCTGCATCTGCCAGCCCTCACCGATGCGCTCGCCTCCGCCGGCATCGAAAGCCGCGCCATCATCATGGCGCCGGGCGAAGTGAGCAAAAGCTTTGCCGGGCTGGAGCGGCTTACCGGTGCGCTGCTGGATCTGGAGATCGACCGCAAGGGGTTGGTGATCGCGCTGGGTGGCGGGGTGATCGGCGATCTGACCGGCTTTGCCGCCGGTGTGCTCAAGCGCGGCGTCGCCTTCGCGCAAATCCCCACCACCCTGCTGGCGCAGGTGGACTCTTCGGTGGGCGGCAAGACCGCCATCAATGCGGCACAGGGCAAGAACCTGATCGGCCTGTTTCATCAGCCGCGCATCGTGATTGCCGATACGGCGTTGCTGACGAGCTTGCCCAAGCGCGAATTGCTGGCCGGTTATGCCGAGGTGGTGAAGTACGGCGCCCTGGGGGATGCGCAATTTTTCGAATGGCTGGAGCTGAAAGCCGCCAAGGCGCTTTCCGGCGACGAGAAAGCCATGGTCAAAGCCGTGGCCCATTCCTGCCGGATGAAAGCCGACATCGTGGCGCGCGACGAGCGCGAAACTGGCGACCGCGCGCTGCTCAACCTGGGCCATACCTTCGGTCATGCGCTGGAGGCGGCCACCGGTTTTTCCGACCGGCTGATTCATGGCGAGGGTGTCGCCATCGGCATGGTGCTGGCGTTCGATCTGTCGGTGAAGCTGGGCCTTGCGCCTGGCCAGGACGCGGAGCGCTTCCGCCGCCATCTGAAGACGGTCGGCCTGCCCTCTTCCATCGGCGACATCCCGGGCGGCCGGCCCAGCGCCGGTGAACTAATCCGGCACATGGCCCATGACAAGAAAGTGACGGACGGCAAGCTCACTTTCATCCTGCTGCGCGGGCTGGGCCAAGCTTTCATCACCCGCGACGTGCCGCTGGATGCCGTCAAGGATGTTCTGAGCTCCTGAAATCAGGGTATGTTCCTCGCGTCCCTCGAGGTCGCGAAGATCATGCTGGTCACTACCCTTGTCGCTGTCGTCCTGCTGCTGGCGGTTTCTGCCTTCTTTTCGGGGTCCGAAACCGCTCTGACGGCTGTCTCCCGCGGCCGCATGCATCAGCTGGAAAAGGACGGCTCCCGCTCGGCGGCCTGCGTCAACCGGCTGATCGAGAATCGGGAGCGGCTGATCGGTTCCGTACTGCTGGGCAACACCTTCATCAACATCCTGGCATCTTCGCTGATGACCGCGGCCCTGGAAGATCGCCTTGGCCATCGCACCGTCGCCATCACGACCGGCATCATGACCGTGGCGATCCTGATCTTCGCCGAGGTCATGCCCAAGACCCTGGCGATCGCGCGCACCGACCGTTTCGCGCTGCTGGTGGCGCGCCCCTTGCGGCTGGTGGTGAGCCTGTTGGCACCCATCGTGGCGGCGGTGCAATGGCTGGTCTGGCGCCTGTTGTCGCTGTTCGGCGTCAGGTCCGATGAAGAAGCCGGCACGGAAGAGGCCCATGAGGATATCCGGGGCTCGGTCGCTCTCCATCACCGCGAGGGCAATGTCGAGCGCGAGCATCGCGACATGATCGGCGGCATCCTGGATCTGCGCGAATTGACGGTGGGCGACGTCATGCTTCATCGCACCAACCTGGAAAGCATGGATATCAGCCTGCCCAAGCGCCAGCTGCTGGACGGCATCATCGCCAGCCACCACAGCCGGGTACCGCTGTGGAAGGATGATCCCGAGAATATCGTCGGCGTCCTGTCTGCCAAACACCTAGCGGAGGCTCTGGTCGAGAACCGGGGCGATCTCGACGCCATCGATGTCGCCGCGCTGGCCATGCCGCCATGGTTTGTGCCCGACACCACCAGCCTGGAAGAACAGCTCACCGCTTTCCGCGAACACAAAAGTCATTTCGCGCTGGTGGTGGATGAGTATGGCGCCCTGCAAGGTTTGGTGACGGTGGAGGACATATTCGAGGAAATCTTCGGCGATCTTCCGGACGAGCATGCGGCCGAAACCCGGCCCGACGTGCGCCGCCGTCCCGATGGCTCCTATCTGGTGGACGGCTCTGTGCCGGTGCGCGATCTCAACCGGGACCTGGACTGGAACCTGCCGGAAGACGAAGCCACCACCATCGCGGGTCTTGTCATTGCCCGTGCCGGCGCCATTCCCGACGCCGGCCAGCGCTTCTCGTTTTTCGATTTCACCTTCGAGATCATGCGCCGTCAGCGCAATCAGGTGACGGCGCTCCGGATCGTGCCTCCGGTCAAGACGGGCGAGATGGCCGGGGGCTAGGTTTCAGGTGGGGCCAGCAAGGTCAGCGACAAGGCGTGCACCGGGCCTTTCAGCTCGTCAGCCAGCACGGCATAGACGCGCCGCTGCCGCTCCACGCGGCTGACACCCTCGAACGCCGCCGACACCAGACGGACATGGAAATGCGTCTCGCCCTGGCTGCCGTCATCGCGCGTCGCCCCCGCATGGCCGGCGTGGCGATGGCTTTCATCCACCACCTCCAGGCTCTGGGGCGCAAAGGCGGCGGTCAGTTTTTTCCTGATACTGTCGCTGACGCGCATGGCGTGAACATCCCGCCGGACAAGGGAAAGTCAAGCGATACCTTTCCTTGTTTTTTACGCTTTGCCTCCCATACTTGAGCCATGGTTGAAAAGCGCGCCACCCGGTTCAAAAGCGACATCCGCATCAAGCCGGACAAAAAGGAGCCGGTGCGGGCGGAAAAGCTGACGCGCATGTGCGAAGCGCCCGATTGCATCCGCGCTGGCGACTGCCGCGTCCCCCGCTCGCCCCAGAACCTGGCCGAATTTTACTGGTACTGTCCCGCCCATGCTCGCGCCCACAACGAGGCCTGGGACTATTTCAAGGGCATGGACGACGACGCCATCGCGCGGTTCCGCGAAGAGGCGCTTCTGGGCCATCGCCCGACCTGGCCCCTGGGCAAGCGGGCGGCCAAGGCGCGCATGGGCCAGATGCCGCTGGATGGCGTGAATGACAGCCATGCGATGTTTGCAGAGGACGGCGAAACCCAGACGGTACGGCGTCCGGAGCGTCATTTGACACGCCTTCAGGCCATCGCCATGGACACGATGCAGCTGGCGCACAACGCCACCTTGATCGAGATCAAGGCGCGGTATAAGGAACTTGTGAAGCGTTTTCATCCCGACGCCAATGGCGGCGACAGGGGCGCGGAAGAACGGCTGAAGCAGGTCATCAAGGCCTATGGCGTGCTGCGCGCCTCCGGGCTCCTTACCTGAAACGGGCTGACTCGCGCCCGCGTTGACGTAAGCGGCGCCCTCCCGGAATTTTCGCCATGAGCACCCACACCGAAACTCTCGACCCTTCTCTCCTGCCCGACACGGTGGTGGATGCCGCCAGCACATTCGGCATCAAGACCAAGATGAAGGTGCCCGCCTTCAAGAAGGCGAATGAGCATGTGCCGGAGATCGATACGGCCTACCGCTTCGATCGCGACACCACGCTGGCTATCCTGGCGGGCTTTGCGCACAACCGCCGCGTCATGGTTCAGGGCTATCACGGCACCGGCAAATCCACCCATATCGAGCAGGTGGCGGCGCGGCTGAACTGGCCTTGCATTCGCATCAACCTGGACAGCCATATCAGCCGCATCGACCTGATCGGCAAGGACGCCATCGTGCTGCGCGACGGCTTGCAGGTGACCGAATTCCGCGAAGGGTTGTTGCCCTGGGCACTTCAAAGGCCTGTGGCGCTGGTGTTCGATGAATATGATGCCGGCCGTCCCGACGTGATGTTCGTGATCCAGCGCGTGCTGGAAGTCTCCGGCCGCCTGACCCTGCTGGACCAGAACAAGGTGATCCATCCCCACGCCGCTTTCCGGCTGTTTTCCACCACCAACACCATCGGTCTGGGCGACACCACCGGCCTTTATCACGGCACCCAGCAGATCAATCAGGGCCAGATGGACCGCTGGAGCATCGTCACCACGCTCAATTACCTGACCCATGATGCCGAGGAAGAGATCGTGCTGGCCAAGGCGCCGTCCTATGCGACGGCCGAAGGCAAGAAGACCATCTCGGCGATGGTGCGGCTGGCCGACATGACCCGCAATGCTTTCGTGGCCGGCGATCTTTCCACGGTGATGAGCCCGCGTACGGTCATCACCTGGGCGCAGAATGCGGAGATCTTCGGCGATATCGGCTTTGCCTTCCGCCTCACCTTCCTCAACAAGTGCGACGAGCTGGAGCGCGCCAGCGTGGCCGAGTTCTATCAGCGCTGCTTCGGCGAGGAATTGCCGGAAAGCGCGGCAAAGGTGCTGGTCGCGTAGCGGCCGCCGGCCATGGCAAGGATGAAAAGTGGCCAAGCCTGAATCTCCCTCTGAACCCTTCAAGCGTGCCGTCTCTGTGGCGGTACGTTCGCTGGCGGCCGAGCCGGAGCTGGAAGTCAATTTCTCCTCCGAGCCTCCGTCGCTGAAGGGGCTGAAGGCCCGCCTGCCCTCGCCGCATCGCAACCTCTCGGCCCAGGATGTGGCGCTGGTGCGTGGCACCGGCGATGCCTACGCCCTGCGCAAGGCCTATCACGATGAGAAAATAAACAGCCAGTTCCGTCCCGCCTCCGCGGATGGGGCCGCCGCCTTTGAAACCGTCGAACAGGCGCGGGTGGAAGCCATCGGCGCCCTGGCCATGAAAGGCGTCGCCGCCAACCTGGCCGCGGGACTGGAGCAGCGCCTGCTGGGCCGGGGCCTCGCCAAGGCGCGGGTGCGCGATGAGGCGCCGCTCTCGGACGTGCTGGGCCTGCTGGTGCGCGAGAAACTGACAGGCGAAAAGCCGCCCGCCTCGCTGGCTGGCGCCGTGGACCTGTGGCGGCCCACCGTCGAGGCCAAGGCAGGTGCGGATCTGGAGAAACTGGCGGGCGCCCTGCGCGACCAGAAGGCCTTCGCGCGCCTGACCCGCACCTTGCTCAATCATCTGGCGCTGGGCGATGCCACCGACGGGGAGTCCGGCTCCGACGAGGATGCGGAGGGCGAAAATCCCGAAGGCCAGGACGAGGAAGGCGAGGACGAAGAGGCCCGTCAGGACGGGGAAAGCGCCACCACCGAAGCCGCGGCTGAATCCGATGAAGGCGAGCAGGTCGAAAGCGACCAGTCCATGGAGCCTTCCGAAGACCTGGCCGACGCCACCGAGCCGGAAGACGGCGCCAAGCCGCATCGCCATGAAGGCGCCTTCGCCCATCAGGACGAATGGGGCTACAAGATTTTCACCACCGAATTCGATGAGGAAATCTCCGCCGCCGATCTTTGCGAGCCCGAGGAACTGGCGCGTCTGCGCGGTTTTCTGGACCAGCAGCTCTCCAATCTGCATGGCGTGGTCTCGCGCCTGGCCAACCGCCTGCAGCGTCTGTTGATGGCGCAGCAGAACCGGCACTGGGAATATGACCTGGAGGAAGGGATGCTCGATGCTTCGCGGCTGACGCGCATCATCATCGATCCCATGTATCCACTTTCCTTCAAACGGGAGAAGGATACGACCTTCCGAGACACCTGCGTCACGCTTCTGCTCGACAATTCCGGTTCCATGCGCGGGCGCCCCATCATGGTGGCGGCCATGTGCGCCGATATCCTCGGCCGCACCCTGGAGCGCGTCGGCGTGAAGACGGAAATCCTGGGCTTCACCACCCGCGCCTGGAAAGGCGGGCAGTCACGCGAGAAGTGGCTGACGGCGGGCAAGCCGGCCCAGCCCGGCCGCCTCAATGACCTGCGCCATATCATCTACAAGGCCGCGGACGAGCCCTGGCGGCGGGCCAAGCGCAATCTGGGCCTGATGATGCGCGAGGGTCTGCTGAAGGAGAATATCGACGGCGAGGCGTTGACCTGGGCGCATAATCGCCTGATCGCCCGGCCCGAGCAGCGCAAGATCCTGATGGTGATTTCCGATGGCGCGCCGGTGGATGACTCCACCCTGTCGGTCAATGCCGGCAACTATCTGGAACAGCATCTGCGCCGGGTGATCGAGGAGATCGAGACCCGCTCGGGCGTCGAACTCACCGCCATCGGCATCGGCCATGACGTGACGCGCTATTACCGCAAGGCGGTGACCATTGTGGACGCCGAGCAGTTGGCCGGCGCCATGACGGAACAGTTGATTGATCTGTTCGCGGAGAAAGCACCCACCGGCCGCCGTGGCCGGCGCGCGGCATGAAGGCCAAGAAGACCAGGGCCAGAAAGCGCCGGGCGGTGCTGGCGGGCGGCAATCCGCGCATCGCCAAGGCTGACGGCAATGCGCCGGTGCAGGCCTATATCGCGCGCATGCCGGGCTGGAAGCGCGCCGTTGGCGAGCGGCTTGACCTCGTGATCACCAAGAGCCTGCCCAAAGTGCAGAAGGCGGTGAAATGGAATTCGCCCTTCTATGGCATGGAGGGCCAGGGCTGGTTCCTCTCCTTCCATGTCTTCACGCGTTACGTGAAGGTCGCTTTCTTCAACGGCGCGTCTTTGCAGCCGCCCCCGCCCGGTCCTTCCAAAGCGAAGAACACGCGCTATCTCGACATCCATGAGGATGACGGGCTGGACGAAGCCCAGCTGGCGAGATGGGTGAAGCAGGCGGCAAACTGCCGGGCTGGGGCGCAAGGCCCTGACAGCTGTTAATCCGATTACGGAGGATTTGGCCTTAAGCGGCCCTGCCGGCGGCCTTCTTGGCGATAGCGCGCTTCAGGCGAAGCGCTTTCGGGGACAGCGTGCTGTCCTTGCACTTCAGAATGAAGGGATCGAGACCGCCATTGCGGTCCACCGAGCGCAGCGCGTTCATGGAGATGCGCAGCTTGTAGCTGTTGCCCAGAAGCTCGCTGGCCAGCGCGATCGTCTGCAGGTTCGGACGGTAGATCTTCTTGGTCTTGTTGTTGGCGTGGCTGACATTGTTGCCAACCAAAAGGCCTTTTCCGGTCAATTCGCAGCGGCGGGACATGGCACTCTCTCGAAGGTCTTCGGGTGGCGATTCGCTTGATTTTCCGCCTTTTTCAGCCGGAAAGAGCGGGGTTCATAAGCAAACAGGGCCCGCCGGTCAAGGCCGGATTGCGTATGGCCGGCTTGGCCCAGCGCCCTAAAATCACCAATATAAACAGGCACCTTCAAGACAGATCAGGTCCGGAACCCATGAAAGCCGTCCCCTCAACCTCTATCTGGGCCCTGGCCTTGCTGTTGGCCGCCCCTTCTTCGGCTCTCGCGGCCGGAGGCGCCGGGGCAGAAACCTCGGCCCAGCCGGCCTCCCGGCTGGAGATGGCCATGACCCTCTATGCCGGCGGCATCACCATGGGCAACATGAGCCTGGATGCCACCTTGCGGGGCGCGGATTATCACGCGGTTTCCACCTTGCAGACCTCCGGTGTGGTCAACGCCTTCTGGCAGTCGGAGATTCAGGCGACCTCGTCCGGCAAGCTGACGGCCAAGAACCTGGCGCCGGCGCTCTATGACAGTTTCTACACCGGCAAGGCCGGCAAGCGGCAGGAAGTCTCGCTGACCTATGACAGTGGGGCGCCGCCGCGCCTTTTCGCCGATCCGGTCTATGCCACCACCGGATTTGAGGTGAAGCCTGACGATACGAAAAACACGCTGGATCCGCTCAGCGCCATCACTTTCATCTTCAGCGGTGTCACCGGCGCGCCCTGCACCTCCACCGCGCCCGTGTTCGACGGCCGCCGCCGCTATGACATCGAGACCACCAAGCTGCGCGACGTGGACATCAAGATGGACAATGGGCTTTACGCCGGCAAAGGCGTGGAATGCACCGCCAAGTACCATCAGATCGCGGGTTTCCGGCCCCGCGTGCTGAAATCGAACGAGAGCTTTCCGCTCATTCACGCCTGGTTCGTGACGGTCCCCAGCTCGGTCGCCGGCCGCAGTTACACCGTGCCGGTGCGCATCTGGGCCGACACCAAGTATGGCGTGCTGGCGGTGATCGCCACGGCGCTGAAGGTGGACGGGCAAAGTCCGCAAGGCGTGCGCTGATCGTAACAAAAGCGACGCATCCGGCTTCACAAATGTTCCGGGTACGGAATGGAGTCTCCGGTGACGGACAAATGTCCAAGGGTCGGCTGGACCACTAGATATGGTGGTTGATCCGAGGACGCACGACAGCTAAATGTATGAGAACAAAGGCAGATATTGATTCAGTTAGCGATTCGGACGCGTTCTGTTCAATCTCCGTACTAGTTCTTAATACGGCATCCACAGCGTCTTGGACCCAGCCCTTGTTGCACACACCGAACCGACACACGACTTTCTCCCTATGCAGAACAACCGCCCGCCCCGTGATGCCGCCCCCAAGGTGACGGCGGTCCTGGGGCCCACCAACACCGGCAAGACGCATTTCGCCATCGAGCGGATGCTGGCCCACAAGTCAGGGATGATCGGCCTGCCCCTGCGCCTTCTGGCGCGGGAGGTCTATGACCGCATCGTCCGGCTGCGCGGCCCCAATGAAGTCGCGCTGATCACCGGCGAGGAAAAGATCGTTCCCAAGGCGCCGCGCTTCTATGTCTGCACCGTGGAAGCGATGCCGCTGGACATTCCGGTGGCCTGCCTGGTGATCGACGAGATCCAGCTCTGCGCCGATCCGGAACGCGGCCATGTCTTCACCGACCGGCTGCTGCATGCGCGCGGACTGGAAGAGACCATGTTGCTCGGCAGCGACAGCATGCGCGGCATCATCCAGAAATTCATACCCAAGACCTGGTTCATCACCCGCGCGCGTTTTTCGGACCTGGCCTACACCGGGCCCAAGAAACTGACCCGCCTGCCCCGCCGCTCCGCTGTCGTCGGCTTCTCCGCCGAGGATGTCTATGGCATCGCCGAACTGATCCGCCGTCAGCGTGGCGGCGCCGCGGTGGTGCTGGGCGCATTGTCGCCCCGCACCCGCAACGCACAGGTCGAACTCTATCAGTCGGGCGATGTGGATTTCCTGGTGGCCACCGACGCCATCGGCATGGGCCTCAATATGGATGTGGACCATGTCGCCTTCGCCGCGCGCGACAAGTTCGACGGCGCGCGGATGCGGCCCCTGCGGCCCGACGAGATCGGCCAGATCGCCGGCCGCGCCGGCCGCTACATGAATGACGGCACCTTCGGCGTCACCGCCGAATGCGAACCGTTTGAAGACGAACTGGTACAGCGGATCGAGACCCATCGTTACGATCCGGTGCGGGTGCTGCAATGGCGCAATGCCGTGCTGGATTTCCGCAGCCTCGCCAATCTGAATGACAGCCTGGATGCACCGCCGCCGGAGCGCGGCCTGGCAAGGGCACGGCCCGCCAGCGATGCCGTGGCGCTGAAGTTTCTTTCCGCCGACGAAGAGGTCTCGGCACTTGCCACTTCGCGCGATGCGGTCAGCCGCTTATGGGATGTCTGCCAGCTTCCGGACTTCCGCAAGCTCTCCGCCGACGATCATGTGCGGCTGGTGAAGAACATCTTCCTGTTCCTGTCGAAAGACGGCGCCATTCCCGACGACTGGCTGGCGCGCCAGATCGCCCGTGCCGATGTGACCGAAGGCGATGTCGCCACCCTGTCGGGACGTCTCGCCCAGATCCGCACCTACACCTATGCCGCCCATCGCCAGGGCTGGACCCGCGACGGTGCCCATTGGCAGGGGATCACCCGCGCCGTGGAAGACCGGCTCTCGGACGCGCTGCATGAAAAGCTGACCCAGCGCTTCATTGACCGGCGCACTTCGGTGCTGATGAAGCATTTGCGCGATGATGAGTTCGCTTCCCTGGCGCTGGACGAAGCCGGCGGCGTCTCCATCGGCGGGGAAGCGATCGGCCGGCTGGACGGCTTCCGCTTTGTGCCTGACCCTCGCGCGGTGGGCATTCATGGCCGGACCTTGCGCGCCGCCGCGCTGAAGGGCCTCGAAAGCGAGATCACATCGCGTTCGCTTGCGCTCGCTTCGGCCGAAGATGCCGCCATCACCCTCAGCGAACATGGCAAGCTGTGGTGGGACGGCGCCATTGTCGGCCGCCTGGTGGCTGGGGCTTCGCCCCTGTCGCCCAGCATCGAAATGCTGGCCGATCCGCATGTGAAGACGGACGATCTCAAAGCGCGGCTCGAGACCTGGGCCCAGGCGCGCATCGGGGCCCGGCTGGGTCCGCTTCTTGCGCTGAACCAAGCATCCGAAGCCAAGACTGGCAGCCCAAGCGCCCTGCCGGGCGAAGCCCGCGGCATTGCCCATCAGCTGGTCGAGAATTTCGCCAGCCTGGACCGCGCCACGCTCAAACATGCGCTGCCCGAAAAGCTGGGCCCGCAGATCCGCAGCTTACGCCCCTTCGGTGTCTGGTTCGGCCGCCGCGCCGTCTATCTGCCCAAGCTGCTGCGGCCCGATGCGGCGGCGCTTCTGACCCTGCTGTGGGGCGTGTGGCACAAAAAGGAATCTCCACCCGCGCCACCGGCACCAGGTCTCACATCCTTCTCCATCGACAAGGGCGCCGACACAGCCGCGCTGCAGCCGGCAGGCTTTGCTGTCTTTGCCGGCCGCGCCATCCGCTTCGACATGCTGGAGCGGCTGGAGGACGAGCTGGAACAGGCGCTGGCCAGCGGCGGCGATGCCGAAAGTTTGCTGACCCGTATCGTCTCGCTGCTCGGCAGCAGCAAGGAGGAAGCGCGCGAGGTGCTGGCGGCGCTGGGCTGGCGCGAGGTCGCTGTCACGGACGCCAAGCCCGTCTGGCGGCGATCCAAGGACAAGAGCCGCGGCGCGCGCGCAGAGAAGCGGCCCGAAACGCCGGTCAACCCGAACTCGCCGTTTGCCGGCCTTGCCGCGTTACGAACACGATGAACGAAGCCAGGCTCGACAAGTGGCTCTTTCACGCCCGCTTCTATCGCACGCGCCCGCTGGCGCAGGCCGCTGCCCAGGCCGGCCGGGTGCGCCTCAACGGGGTACGGATCGAAAAGCCAAGCCATGCGGTCAAGCTGGGCGATGTCCTCACGCTCGGGCGCAGCGGCCAGGTCATGGCTGTCAGGATCCTGGCGCTGGCCGAACGGCGCGGACCCGCCACAGAGGCCCAAAAGCTCTACGAATTGCTGGAGTAGTTGCGAAGCGTTCGCAAATACTGCGGCCTCAATCCCCTTGCCACCAAGAGCGACGCACCGTAATCACAGCCCCGTTTTTGCCTGTTGGAGCCTTGTTGCCATGACCTATGTCGTCACCGAAGCCTGCATCAAGTGCAAGTTCATGGACTGCGTCGAGGTCTGCCCGGTGGACTGCTTCTATGAAGGCGAGAACATGCTGGTGATCAATCCCGACGAATGCATCGATTGCGGGGTTTGCGAGCCGGAATGCCCGCCGGAAGCCATCAAGGCCGACACCGAATCCGGCCTGGAAAAGTGGCTGTCTGTGAATGCCGAATATGCCCGCAGCTGGCCCAACATCAGCCAGAAGGGCGAGGCGCCCTCGGATGCCAAAGAAATGCAGGGCGTACCGGATAAATTCGAGAAGTTCTTCTCTCCAAACCCGGGTTCCGGTTCCTGAGGGCACAGCCGGCGGCTGTAGCTCTGCATACAGAACAATCACCGCAACCGGTTGAATTGCCTGCCCTTTCCCGAAAGCGTTAAATTAACCCGCTATTTCAATGGGATGGCGCGGTTTTTCCTTCCTTTTTACGCACCTTTGTGATAGCGTCTTGTTCGTTCAAGCCCGTGACAGATTCCGTGCCCACCGGCGCCCCACCGGCGGATCGGCCTCGCGTCTGTCCGCACAGGAAGAAAAAATGACCGCTGTCAAAACGCCCCCCAAGCCTGTTGCCGCTGCCGCCCTGCCCAAGAAGGTGCCGGCGAATTCCAACAAGAAGCATGAATTCAAGACCAACGATCACGTGGTCTATCCGACCCATGGCGTCGGCAAGGTTTCCGGCATCGAGGAAAAGGAAGTGGCCGGCGTGAAGCTGGAGCTCTTCATCATCGAGTTCGAGAAGGACAAGATGACCCTGCGGGTTCCGGTCAACAAGGCCAAGACCGTGGGCATGCGCAAGCTGTCCTCGCCCGAAGTCGTCAACGGCGCCCTCAACACCCTCAAGGGCCGCGCCCGCATCAAGCGCACCATGTGGTCACGCCGCGCGCAGGAATACGAAGCCAAGATCGACTCCGGTGATCTGGTCTCGATCGCCGAGGTGGTGCGCGACCTGCACCGCGCCGGCGGCCAGCCCGAGCAGTCCTATTCCGAGCGTCAGCTTTATGAAAAGGCCCTGGCCCGCATGGCCCGCGAAGTCGCCGCCGTCGAAAAGACCGACGAGCCGACCGCGGTCAAGCGCGTCGAAGGCATGCTGACCAAGAAGGCGGCCTGAGGAGCGACCGGGAACGCGAACGAAGCGAGCGCCTCCCGGCGCGGCCGTAAACAAACTAGCGATCCTCTATCGCAAGGAAGAGCCCGGTGGTGACACCGGGCTTTTTCTTTGTATGGTCGCGCATGTCGAGGACAAAAGCCTTCATCAAGAACCATAAGGACGGCAGCCTATGGGCCAAGGGCCAGACTCTCGGCGGCGTGCCGACCGGTTATTGGGAATGGTACCGTAAAGACGGCACCAAGCTACGTTCGGGATATTTCAAAGCCGGCGGGCAGGTGGGAGAATGGACGACCTATGACGCCCGGGGTCGTGTCTACAAGATCACAAAGATGAAGCCCAAGTCCTGATCAGTTCAGTATTTCGATCTGCGCCGGGTTTGACAGCGCGATCTCCGGCCGGCCGCGATAGTCCTGCACAATGCCGCGGATGCGGATCTTATGCGCCTCCAGCCCCTCCAGATCGAAACCACGGAAGGCGCGGCGGTCATCCGGCTGGATGATGGCGGAAAAGCTCTGCCGCCCATTGCTGCCGAAATCGATGAAGGTGCGCCCGCCCGCCTGTGCCACATGGGTGACCCAGCCCTCCACCAGTTGGAAGCTGCCAACTGGGGTCTCTGGGACGCGCAGGGCTTCCGTGCGGCGCGGCGCCTGCGGTACAGCCTCGGTGCGAGGTCTGGTTGGCGCAGGCATGGCTTCAGCCCGGCGGGGCGCATTGGCGGAAAGCGCCCACAGTCCGGCCTGGCGCTCGCGGGCGCGGCCTTCCGCTTCATACAAGTCCGGCGCGCATTCATTGCGGTCGGGCGCGATCGCGACACGCGCCAGGCCCTTTTCCAGCAGCGCTACCTGCAGCCAGGCGCCTTCGGAAAAGCCTTGCGCCCGCACCCGGTCGTAGCGGTCTTGCTTGGGCGGCGTGGCGGTAAAGGTGACAGCGCCATCGGCCGTCAAGGCGCGCAGCGCCGTCAGCGCCTGAGCGCGCTGGCTGTCCTGCTCCGGCAAACGAATCCCTTCCAGGGTCACGGCGCGGCCATCGCGCAACACCAGCACGCCGTTGCTCTCCACCCGCATCACGCGCGCGCGCGCGATTTCAACCTGTCCGGCGCAATCGGGAATGGATGCCGCATAAGCGTCCGCCCATGGGCACATTGCGGCCAAAATCGCCGCATAGATGGACCGGTGGAGGATTTCATGTGTGCCCCGCATGGCATCCATAGGGTGCAAAACCATCGGCAGGGTCAAGCGCTGCCGGCGGTGATCCCGCAAAATCAGCGCAAAGGTTAATGATGGCAGTTCCCGCTACGCTTCCCACCGTCGCCGCCGTGCCGGGCGCGATTCCCACCCTGACATTGATGGCAATAAACGGGGCCGAGAATGTCCTGATCGCGGCCCTCATCCTGGTCGCCGGCTGGGTCCTGGCGGGCTGGGTCGGCCGCTGGGTGCGCGAGATGATCGGCCACAGCCATTACATCGATGCCACCTTGAAGCCGCTGGTTGCGAGTTTCGTCCGCTACATCATCCTGGCATTGACGGTGGTGGCGGTGCTGGGCCAATTCGGAGTCCAGACCACCTCGGTCATCGCGCTTCTGGGCGCCGCGGGCCTGGCCATCGGCCTGGCGCTGCAGGGCACCTTGTCGAACGTCGCCTCCGGCGTGATGCTGCTGGTGCTGCGGCCTTTCCGCGTCTACGACAAGATCAAGGTTGCCGACGCGCTCGGCACGGTGCGGGAGATCGGCTTGTTCCGCACCGAGATCATCACCGACAATGGGAATTACGTCTCCATTCCCAACGCCACCATTTTTTCCGGCATCATTGTCAATGTTTCGCGTGAGGCCACCCGCCGCACCGACTTCACCGTGGAAGTGGATCGCAGTGAAAATCTGGACCGGGTGCAAAAGCGGATTCTGGAATGCCTGACCCTGGAGAAGCGGATATTGAAGACGCCCGCTCCAACCGTCGAGGTCGAGACCCTGGGACCCCTCTCTACCACCCTGACGGTTGAGGTCTGGCTGGCCAATCAGGATTTCGGCGCCGTGCTGTCGGAGGTGAAGAAGCGCGTGCGCCATGCGCTTCAGAACGCGGATGTCTCCGCACCGGTGCCCGTGCCGGCGCCGGCCGTGGCGCCCTGGCAGCCGCCGGCGGAAAAAGACGACGGCAAGCGGGATACCGCCAAGCCGAACTAGGATCTGGCCTTCAGGCTTACACCCGGCGGCAGCGGCCCTTCCGGCACGAAAAAGTCCGGCATCAGGTCTTTCGATGGGTCGACGCGATACTGGTCAAAGTCGGTCACGCCATTTTCGGCCAGGAACACGTCGTCGATCAGGAAATTGCCGGAAAAGCCGACAGGCCGGTTGAAAATGTGCCACGCCGCATCGGCGAGTATCTCCGGCGTGCGGCAATGCTTCATGCCCTCGTCTCCGGCCAACACATTGCGGATGGCGGCGGTGGCGATGGTGGTGCGCGGCCACAGGGCATTGATCGCGATCTGGCCCTTGAATTCCTCCGCCATGGCCAGCGCGCAGAGGCTCATGCCGAACTTGGCCATGGCATAGGCCGGATAGGGCGCGAACCATTCCGGTTTCAGCAGTGGCGGCGGCGACAGCATCAGCACATGCGGATTGGCGGCTCGCTTCAGATGCGGGAGGCAGGTTTTTGTTACCAGGAAGGTGCCGCGGGCGTTGACCTGCTGCATCAGGTCGTAGCGCTTCATCTCGGTCGCCTCGGTGCCGGTGAGCGAGATGGCGCTGGCATTGTTGACACAGATGTCCAGGCCGCCGAAGCGCTCCACGCAGGCGGTCACGGCCGCTGTTACCTGCTCCTCAAAGCGGATATCGCAAGGAACCGCCAGCGCCTTGCCGCCCGCCTCTTCCACCGCTCGGGCGGCTGTATGGATGGTGCCGGGAAGCCTGGGATCTGGCGCGGCGGTCTTGGCCACGATAGCGACATTAGCGCCCTCGCGCGCCGCCCGGAGCGCGATGGCCAGACCGATGCCCCGGCTGGCGCCGGTGATGAACAAGGTTCTGTCTTTTAAGGACATTGGCAGCCCCCTCTGCCATGCATAAATGACATGAATCCGGGCCCTCGACATGGGGGCCGCAGACGCTAAATTGCCCCCATGATTGACGTCCAGACCCGCACCGCGCCCGCGGATGCCAGGGGCATAGCCGAAGCCGCCAAAATCCTGCGTGCCGGAGGCCTTGTCGCCTTCCCCACCGAGACCGTTTACGGCCTGGGCGCCGACGCCACCCATGGCGAGGCGGTAGCCGCCATCTTCGCCGCCAAGGGCCGGCCGCTGTTCAATCCCCTGATCGTGCATGTGGCCGACCTGGAAGAGGCCCGCCGGCATGTGGAACTTTCTCCCCGCGCGAGCGCGCTGGCGGAGCGCTTCTGGCCGGGCGCCCTGACCCTGGTGCTGCCGCGGCGGAAAAACTCGCCTCTGTCTCTGCTGGTCAGCGCGGGGCTCGATAGCGTGGCGCTGCGCGCGCCGTCGCATCCGGCCGCTATCGCGCTGCTGAGAGAAACCGGCCGGCCGGTGGCGGGGCCTTCCGCCAACATGTCCGGCCAGGTGACGGCCACCACCGCACAACATGTCGCCGACAGCCTGGGCGGCAAGGTGGATTTCATTCTGGACGCCGGCAGCGCCACCCTGGGCATCGAATCCACGGTGGTCGGTTTTGACGGCGACCGGCCGCTGCTGCTGCGCCCCGGCGCGGTGGCGCGCGAAGAGATCGAGGATCTGGTGGGGCCGCTGGGCCCGCCCGGCAATTTCATCCAGTCCCCGGGCCAGCTCGCCAGCCATTACGCGCCGCGCGCGAGCCTGCGCATGAATGCAGGCGAGATCGAATCCGGCGAAGTGCTGCTCGGCTTCGGTGACGCGCCGGGCGCCAAGCTGAACCTGTCGCCGCGCGGCGATCTGCGCGAGGCCGCCGCCAATCTCTTCGCCATGCTGCGCGAGCTGGACAAGGTGGCGGTCAGGATCGCCGTTTCGCCCATTCCGGCGCACGGCATCGGCGAGGCCATCAACGACCGGCTGCGCCGGGCGGCCGCGCCGCGATGACTGTGCCAAAAAGCGTAGAGGGCCGCCTGAAAGATGCGGTCGGCGCTTCAGGCTTTTCGGAAGACCCCGCCGAGATCGCGCCCCATCTGGAAGAATGGCGCAGCAAATATCGCGGCGCCTCGCCGCTGCTGCTGAAGCCGGCCAGCACGGCCGAAGTCTCCGCCATCCTCGCAATCTGCAACGAGACCGGCACGAAACTGGTCACCCAGGGCGGCAATACCGGTCTGGTCGGCGGCCAGATTCCACTGCATGGCGAAGTGCTGCTTTCGACCAAACGCCTCAACCGGCTGCGCGAACTGGACGAGCGCGGCATGACCATGACGGTCGAAGCCGGCGTGACCCTGGCCGAGGTGCAGCGGCTGGCGGATGAGAAGAACCTGCTGTTCCCGCTGAGCCTGGCATCGGAAGGCAGCGCCACCATCGGCGGCAATATTGCCACCAATGCCGGCGGCACCCATGTGCTGCGCTATGGCATGACGCGGGCGCTGGTGCTGGGGCTGGAGGTGGTGCTGGCCAGCGGCACCGTGCTGCCGATGCTGCGCGCCCTGCACAAGGACAATACCGGCTACGACCTCAAGCAGGTCTTTATCGGCAGCGAAGGCACGTTGGGCGTCGTGACCGCAGCAACCTTAAGGCTGTTTCCCAAACCGGAGGTGGCGGTCACTGCCTTCGCGGCGGTGCCCTCGCCGGCAGCGGCTGTTTCGCTGCTCTCCCGGATGCAACATGCCAGCGGCGGGATGCTGTCGGCCTTCGAGCTGATGCCCAGGATCGCGCTGGAGTTCGTCACCCGCCATATCGAGGTCACGCGCGATCCCTTCGCAGCCCCCTCGCCGTGGTATGTGCTGATGGAAGCCACCGGCGGGGCACAGATGAACCTGGTCGCCAGTTTCGAGAACGGCCTGGGCGGCGCCATCAGCGACGAATTCGCTACCGATGCGGTCGTGGCCTCCAGCCAGACCCAGGCCGCGGCGCTGTGGAAGCTACGCGAGGGCATATCCGAAGCCCAAAAGCGTGAAGGCGCCTCCATCAAGCACGATATCTCCGTGCCGGTGGCGGCGATCCCGGATTTCCTCGCCAAGGCGACACCGGCCGTTCAGGCGCTTGTGCCCGGTGCCCGCGCGGTGAGCTTCGGCCATCTGGGCGATGGCAATCTGCATTTCAATTTCAATTCGCCCAAAGCGGGAGACGATCCCGCTTTTCTCGCCCAGTGGGACGAGGTCCAGCAGACCGTGCATGACATGGTCAAGGACTTCGGTGGCTCGATCAGCGCCGAGCACGGCATCGGCGCCATGAAAGTGGCGTCCCTGCCCCGCTACAAATCCCATGAAGAACTGGATGCGATGCGGGCGCTGAAGGCGGCGTTCGATCCCAAGAACATTCTCAATCCCGGCAAGACTGTGCCGCCGGTGCTGCGGTTGTAACTCAGTTGGCTACGCGATGCACTCCTTAACGGGCATCGATATCTGAACACAAATCCCCCAGCAAGGCGCGCAGCCCGACTATAGCTTCAGGTTCATCCTGTAAAAGCTTCAATACAGCGGCTCTGTAAAGAGCTCGGTCAGTCATGCCGAGAGTGGAGACAACATTGGCGAACCCGGCGCTCTCGCGGACCGGATATCGAACGAGCAAACCATCCCAATCCTCAGCATTGATAAGTGAATCAAAGCGATTGCCCTCTCCCGTGCGGAGGGCAGCAACATCAACTTCGAACTTCACCGGCACTCCATCCTCAATGCTTTTAAGGTTTGGCAAGTTATTCAAAATCTTACGTCTGGCTGCCCGCAAAACAGTGGACATGACAAGATGGTCTTTTTGCGCCTTAACTCCCATGATACCGCTAGCTATCGCAGCTTTCATTAAAGCTGCGCCATCCCCGCCCGTCACCTCGACTTGGCGCGCTGCAACGCGGGCAACTATGGTGCTGTGGTAATAACAGGATTCCACCGAATAGTACGGCAACGCCCAAACACCAGCAGTACGAAGACGTACTACATCTTCCGATGATCTCTGGTCGTTGTCCACAATGCCCCATACGGAAGCCCAATGGGTATCTGTGGCGCTGCGCAATCCCCTAACCGCGAACTCAACATCTCGGCAAGTTTCCTTCGGGATAACGGAAATCCCAGGGAAGAGAAGGCTGTAGAGCGGAACATCTAGACTGCGCGCCGTTCCTTCAACAAACAACATTTTGCGGCGCGCGCCTAAGATATCCCGCTTTAAGCTTTCATCGACAGGTGTACCAGAAGCCAATAGATCTGCTGTCCAAGATCGCACATCCCCGTTTGCGTATTCGCAGGATCGCAACAGCAGTGTTGACGCTATGGGTGTATCCATAGCGAGCGTGATTTCATGGGTGGAAATGATGAATGCGCAATCACGCCGCTTCCCAAAAAGTAAATTCAATAAGGGCGATATAATCGCCCTGTGCAGGTGGCGTTCGGGCTCGTCAATAAGGATAAGAGTTCCTGAGGGGACCGTCAGCACGGCTGCCGCAATAAGAAACGCATTTCGCTCGCCGTCGGAAAGCGCCGCAACGCTGTACCTACCTCCACCGTTTCTTTGGGCAAAGATTTCTTGACCATCTCCAAGGCTAATCTCAATCGGAATATTAGAGAGTCGCATCAACTCATTGATGGTCTGTATGGGAGACGGTTCGGCTGCTTTTGTCACCGCAGCATTTCCATCGCCCGCACGCACTAAAGCGGCGATTTCGTGGTCTTGTTTGGTTTCGGCGGCAACGAGGTCAAATATCACCATGTTGGTTCGTGCCTCGGGACTCCACTCCCAATGACGTGCCCTAGGCTGTACATCATTCGACCGGATATTTGCTTCGACGTTTATTCGGTCACGGGCTGTAATGGTTGGCGTATTTGACTCAAACCACGTCTGACGGTGGGCCGAGATGCGCTTCGCATTTTGTGAGTACTGATTAAAAAACTTCGAAAGGAGACTCGATTTTCCAGCCCCGTTAGCGCCCAGAATATAAAGCACGTCCCCAGCTGCAACGCTGAAATTCAGAGAAGTATTGTCGGTGGTCGGAACGCTGAATTGAAATTGATCTGGCATGTAACGCACATTGCCCTTGGGTTGAACCTCTGGTCCGACAGAGGAAGAATGTCTCTCGGCTCGGTCTCCGCCGTCCTAACTCAGAAGAACTCACCTGCCATGCCGAAAGCGGGCGCGCACGTGGCGCTTCGCGCACTGAACACTCGTATTTGCAGACATGCCGTATGGTACGAAGCTAGCGGACGACGCGCCCGTTCTCGATCACGATCACATGCGGGTTGGGATTGGCCGCCAGGGCCCAGATCAGCGCCAGCACCCAGCCGATGCCGGTCCAGCCGAGGAAGAAGTTGAGAGCCGCGACGCCAAAGGCTGAAGGCGTATGCCGGGCGATCGCCACAATGGTGGGCAGCCAGTACAGCAGGAACCAGGCAAGCAGGAACGTCATCATGGGTCAGCTCCAAAGCCGGCACGTAATATAGGGACAAATCCGGCCGCTGCCAGGGTTTGCCGTCACGTTGTCCTCTCCCCTTGTGGGAGAGGATGCAAAATCTTGCACTTGGCGAAGCGAGCGCGAGCCAAGTCCTTAGATTTTGCTGGTGAGGGGAGCATTCTAGCCGACGCACCCCTCACCCGAAAAAGCAGTGGGTTGAGCGTCGCTACTGCTCCGCTAACCCAGTGATTTTTCGCCCTCTCCCTCAAGGGAAGAGGGAAACTACGCCGCTTCCGACAGGGTTGGCACCTCGACCGGCACGGCGGCACCACGCGACCGATTCGAGCGGGCCGAGATCCGCGCCGTCACCATGGTCGACAGATATGGCAGGCTCTGCACCCCCAGCATCACCATCCAGAGGGTCACCGCGGGATCGAGGAAGCCCCGGTCAAAGCCCATCGAGATCATCCCGACCAGCAGCAGCGCCAGCAGCACTGCTTCCTGCCACACCACTCGCAGCACCTGGCCGAAATCGGCCGGGTCGGCGCATTTGGGCGTGCGCAGGAAAGGCTTGCCCGAGGTCAAAAGGCCGCTCCACACCGCCTTGCCAACCGTGTGGGTCAGCGACAGGCCGGCGATGGAAGCGATAATGGCGCCGCGCACGCCCGATCCCACCTTGGGCGGATAAAGCAGCAAGGTCTTGATCAGCTTGGTGGCAAAGAGGGCCATGGCGGCGGCCGACAAGGCCGGCATGGGCACGTCCACATACATCGGCAGCACCCACATCATAATGGTCCAGACGATCGCCATGATGGTCACCACCATGCCGAGCCCGTCGGAAATCCAGGGCAGCCACCCCGAGAGGAACTGATAGCGCTGCGGCAGCGACAGGGCCGAGCCGCCGGCAACGATCGCTCCACCATGGCGCTTGAGCATCTGCATGGCGCCATAGACCCAGCGATAGCGCTGGGTCATGAACGCCTCCAGGGTATCGGGCATCAGGCCGGAGCCCATGCTCTGGCGCACATAGGCGGCTTCATGGCCGGCCTCGAACAGCTTGAGGCCCAGTTCGGTGTCTTCGGTGATGCACCAATCGCTCCAGCCATCGACTTCTTCCAGCGCATCCTTGCGCACGATGGTCATGGTGCCGTGCTGGATGATGGCGTTGTGCTCGTTGCGCTCCACCATGCCGATATGGAAGAAGCCGCGATATTCCTCATAGGCCATGGCCTTGAAGAGATTCTGGTGGGCGTCGCGATAATCCTGCGGCCCCTGCACCAGCGCGATGCTGGGCGAGGCGAAATAGGAATGACCCGGCGCAG
>Ga0268266_10000498_pt1 | contig 56135 bp, 59 predicted proteins | sample KBSS13metaG_FD_190356 | JGI IMG/M metagenome (GOLD analysis project Ga0268266, IMG submission 190356) | Switchgrass rhizosphere microbial communities from Kellogg Biological Station, Michigan, USA - KBS S1-3 metaG (SPAdes) (version 2) | ecosystem: Host-associated > Plants > Roots > Rhizosphere...
CGCTGGCTTCGAGGCCGAGCGCGCCCGTTTCTTCGAGCTGCTTCTTGTCCATCCCGCGGCCGAAGTTCGACTCGAGGCGGGCGATCGCGGCGAGCGCCCAGACGCCGCGCTTACCGAGTTCGTAGCGCGCCGCGGCGTCCTCGAAGGCTTCCAGGTATTCGGCCGGGATCTGCCTCTTCCAGCCCGGCGCGGCTTCGCAGCGCAGCACTTCGATCTGCGGGCTGAGGCCGGCCGCGGTGAAGGCGGTGTCGCCGATTTCCCCGGCGTAACAGCCGGCGTTGGCGAGGACCTCGGAGACATACCAGTCGGCGTGGTTGTAGGCGAAGATCGCGCCGTAGGTGTCGGTCGGCATCCCGGCGGCGGACAGGTAACGGGCGGCGGCGAAGATCGCGTCTTCGGGGTTGTCCGGATCGGCGACCCCGTCGCCATTGGCGTCGACCCCGTATTCGGCCCAGGTGGCGGGCATGAACTGCATCCAACCGACGGCGCCGGCCGAGGACGGGCCGAGGTTCGTCCCGAAGGCGGTCTCCACGGCATTGATCCCGGCGAGGACGGCGGGGCCCTGCGGCCCGAGCGCGTAGGCCGCCGAGGCGCGCTGGTAGATCGGGATCAGCTGCGGCGGGACCGCGGTGGCGGCGCAGGCCGAGGCGGTCAGCGACGGGATCTGGAGCACCGGCGCGGGCAGGTTGGTCCCGGCTTCTTCGCCGGCCCGACGAGCCGCTTCGTCGGCTTCTTCTTCGGTCCCCGCTTCGGCGAGTTCTTCTTCCCCCACCGTCGGTTCTTCGGCCGTGGTTCCGCCGCTGGCCGGCGGCAGCTTCGGGTGGCGGATCGCTTCCGGGACGAGCGGCGCGTTTTCGGTGACGCTTTCGCCGCCGGACTTCGATTCGTCGCCGGTCGGGCCCGTTTCGGTCGCGGTTTCGCCTGCGGTCCCGGAGCCGCCTTCGGTCCCGGACGCCGCTTCGCTCGGCGCCGGCGCTTCGGTCGCCGGCGCCAGCGGGCTGTTTTCGACCGGCGCGCCCAAGGTCGCGCCGTGCGTCGGTTCGCCGTTTTCCGCCGCCGCGGCGACGCCGATCGGCAGGGCGAGGGCGACGGTGAGGACGCCGGCCGCGGCGACCGCGCGGAGCTTGCGGGTGTAGGCGGGCATCAGCTCAGCCGAGGACGTTCGTGACTTGCCACTTCTTGCCCACGCCCTGTTCCATTTCGAGCCGCAGCTCGCTGGTCACGCCGACCCGCAGGAGGGAGACGCTGACCGTGTAGACGTTGCCCTTCGACGGCCCGGCGACGATGTTCACGACCTTCGCCTTCGGCACCTCGACGCTGGCGGGCTGGCGCGGCGGGCGGTGGAGGAGGGAGCGGGAAAGCTGTTTGGTGCTGGTCTGGCCGAAGGCCTTGCGGACCTTGGTATCAACGCCGCCGACCTCGTAGACGACGAAGGCCTCGGCGAAGCGCCGCGCGACCTTCTTCGCCGCCTTCGGCGCGGGCGGGCCGGTGAGCTCGCTGCCTTCCTTGCCGTTCGCGCCTTCCTTGCCTTGCCCGGCGGCGGTCTCGGCGACGTCGGCGCCGCTCGCCGTGGCGAGGCTCGAGGCCTGCGCCTGTGCTGAGGCGGTCGCCTCGGGAGTCGCGCCGATCTTGGCGGTCGCGGCCGGCGTGTCGTTCGAGCTCGCGGTGGAGGTCGTGTCGCTCTCGCGCGCTGCGGGCTTGTCGTTCGCGCCGCGCTCGGAGGTTGCTCCGCCGGTGCCGTCGCTCGCCTGCTTGCCGCCGACGGCCTTGCCGTCGCCGACGCCGGATTGCACGTCCTTGGCCGCGGAGAAGTCGGGCGGCGCGCCGTGGAGGGTGGGGCCGGTCGGCTTCGCCACCTTCTTCTTCGGGGTGGGAGCGGGAGTGACGGCCGCGGGCACGGGGGCCGGCGAGCGCTGCGGGGTGATGAAGGCCTCGGTGGTCCCGACGCTAGAACCCGAACCGCCGGACCCGGCGATCACCAGCGCCGCGACGACGCCCGCGACCGCGATGCCGCCACCGCCGAAGACGCCGATCGCGCCGCGTCGTCCCAGGCGATCGAAGGAGTCCTCGACCGGCCAGACGACGTGTTCGCGCAAGAACCAGCCCGCGTCCTCGACCGCCAGGCGCACGCGGGCTCCGCCCGCAAGGGCGGTCTCGACGCCTCCCCGCAGGCGTCCGGTGCCTTCGGTCTGATCGTCGATCAGCTGCCGCTTCTGATCGCTCGCGTCCATCTTCTTCTTCTCAGAGTGTAAGAGCACTTTCCGCGAGCTTGTTTCGGCATGTCCGGCCGAATCCCTAAGCGGGGAGCGGGATTGCGCTCCCACTCCCCACTTTTACCTATCTGTTACATCAGAACTAGGGAGCCGGACCGGAGCCGCGAGCGGTGCTGTCAGGCGGCGGCGGGGGTCTCGGCGGTCGCGCGCTCGAAGACCAGGGTGCCCTCGATGGCGTCGACGCGGACGGTGTCGCCCTCGATGAACTCGCCCTCGAGGATCTTCAGCGCCAGCTTGTCGACCAGCTGCTTCTGGATCACGCGCTTCAGGGGGCGCGCTCCGTATACGGGGTCGTAGCCGAGGTTGCCGAGGAGGGTGCGGGCGTCGTCGGTCAACTCGATCGCGATGCCGCGCTCGGCCACCCGTCCCACCAGCTGGTGGACCTGCAGCTCGACGATCCGGCCGATGTCGGCCTTCGACAGGCGATGGAAGATCACCGTGTCGTCGATCCGATTCAGGAACTCCGGCTTGAAGGTCGAGGCCAGCACCTCTTCGATACTTGCGCGAATGGCCTCGTCGACCTGGTCGCCGACGATCCGGTCCGACCCGACGTTGGAGGTCATGATCAGCACCGTGTTGGCGAAGCTGACCGTGCGGCCCTGGCCGTCGGTGAGGCGCCCGTCGTCCATCAGCTGCAGCAGCGTGTTGAACACGTCCGGGTGCGCCTTCTCGATCTCATCGAGCAGCACCACCGCGTACGGGCGCCGCCGCACCGCCTCGGTCAGCTGGCCGCCCTCCTCGTAGCCGATGTAGCCGGGAGGCGCGCCGACCAGTCGCGACACGGTGTGTTTCTCCATGTACTCGGACATGTCGAGGCGGACGATCGCCTGGTCGGAGTCGAACATGAACTCGGCCAGCGCCTTCGCCAGCTCCGTCTTGCCGACCCCGGTCGGGCCGAGGAAGAGGAAGCTGCCGATCGGCCGGTTCGGGTCCGAGAGCCCGGCGCGCGAGCGCCGCAGTGCGTTCGACACCGCCTCGATCGCCTCCTGCTGGCCGATCACCCGGTCGTGCAGGCGCTCCTCCATGTGGATCAGCTTCTCGACCTCGCCCTCCATCAGGCGGGACACCGGGATGCCGGTCCATTTGGCGACGACCTCGGCCACGTCTTCCTCGGTCACCTCGTCGGCGAGCATCGTGCCGCCGCCCGAGTGCAGCTCGGCGAGCCGCGCTTCCGCGTCTTTGACTTTGGACTCCAGTTCCGGGATCAGCCCGTACTGGAGTTCGGCCGCGCGCTGCAGATCGGTCTCGCGATTGGCCTGCTCCAGCTCGGCCCGCGCTTCCTCGAGTTCGGCCTTCGCGGCCTTCATTTCCTCGATCGGCTCCTTCTCGTTCTGCCAGCGGGCGCGCAGCTCGGTCTCCGTCTCACGCAGGTTGGAGAGGTCCTCCTCGAGCGCGGCAAGCCGCGCCTTGGAGGCGTCGTCGGTCTCCTTCTTCAGCGCCTCGCGCTCGATCTCCAGCTGCTGGATCCGCCGCGCGACCTCGTCGATCTCGGTCGGCACCGAGTCGATCTCGATCTTCAGTCGCGACGCCGCCTCGTCGATCAGGTCGATCGCCTTGTCGGGCAGGAAGCGGTCGGCGATGTAGCGCTCCGAGAGCGTCGCCGCGGCGACGATCGCCGAGTCGGCGATCCGCACGCCGTGGTGCTGTTCGTAGCGAGGCTTCAGCCCGCGCAGGATCGCGATCGTGTCCTGCATGTCGGGCTCGCCGACCAGCACCGGCTGGAAGCGCCGCTCCAGCGCCGCGTCCTTCTCGATGTGCTTGCGGTACTCGTCGAGCGTCGTCGCGCCGACCGCGCGCAGCTCGCCGCGCGCCAGCATCGGCTTCAGCAGGTTGGCCGCGTCGACCGCGCCTTCGGCGGCGCCGGCCCCGACGATCGTGTGGAGCTCGTCGAGGAAGAGGACGATCTGGCCCTCCGCCTCCTGCACCTCGTTCAGCACCGCTTTCAGCCGCTCCTCGAACTCGCCGCGGTATTTCGAGCCCGCCAGCAGCGAGCCGATATCCAGCGCGATCACTCGGCGGTCGCGCAGGCTCTCGGGAACGTCGCCGTCGACGATCCGCTGGGCGAGACCCTCGACGATCGCCGTCTTGCCGACGCCGGGGTCGCCGATCAGCACCGGGTTGTTCTTGGTGCGCCGGGACAGCACCTGGATCACGCGACGGATCTCCTCGTCGCGCCCGATCACCGGGTCGAGCTTGCCCGAGCGCGCGTCGGCGGTCAGGTCGCGGCCGAATTTCTCCAAGGCCTGGGCGGTCGACTCCGGGTTGTCGGAGGTGACGGGGTTGGGACGGACCTGCGCCACGGCGGCGTCCAGCTCGTCCTTCGGCGGCAGGATCTCGCCGACGGTGGGGTCCTCGGTCAGCGCCCGCAGCAGGTGGTCGGTCGAGATCATGCTCGAGCCGTCGCGCCCCATTTCGCGCTCGGCGACCCGCAGGGTCGCGGCCAGGGACGACGACAGGCGCGGTTCCTCGCTCGAGGCTCCGCCAAGTTTCGGCAGCGCCGCGACGGCCTCGTTGGCCCGCGCGACGATCGTCGCGGTATCGGCACCGACCCGTTGCAGGATCGGCACGACCAGGCCCTCGGTCTGTTCGAGCAGCGACACCAACAGGTGCGCCGGCGTCGCCTCGGGGTTGCGATGGCTGCGCGCCAGCTCCAGCGTCGCGGCGATCGCTTCTTGGGATTTCTGGGTGAACTTATCCGGCTGCATCGGCCTGATCTCCTCTTCTTGCTGGTCCTTCCAGCTCTCTCACTCTCTCTTTCAGTTGCGCCACCTGCTCTTCCAGTTCCAGGACGATCTCGACGCCGACCAGGTTCAGGCCCTGCGCGGTCATTTCCTGGATCCGGCGCAGTCGTTCGACGTCGCGCCGGCTGTAGAGGCGGGTGTTTTTGGGCGAGCGCTTCGGCGCGATCAGCCCGCGGGTCTCGTACATCCGCAGCGTCTGCGGGTGCATCTCGGCGAGTTCGGCGGCGACCGAGATCATGAAGACCCCCTGCTCGTCGTCGAACGTCGCTTTCACGTTGGTCACTCGACGGAAATGCGCCATCACACTCCTGCCTTTCGCAGCAGGTCGGCGCGCGGGTCGTGCCCGTTCAGGGCCGCGGCCAACTCGTCGACAGCTTTCTGCTGCTCCTCGTTCAAGTCTTTGGGAACCTCGATCTCGAGGCGGTAACGGATGTCACCGCGACCCTTGCCCTTGCCTTTCGGGGCGCCCTCGCCGCGCAGGCGCTGCAGCGCTCCGTGTTTCGTCCCAGGGGCAACCTTGATCTTCTTCGTGCCCTCCAGCGTCGGCACCTCGATCGTCCCGCCGCGGACCGCCTCCGGGATCGTGATCGGCACCGTCACCTCGAGGTTGCCGTCGTCGAGCCGGCGGAAGACCGGGGACGCGGCCACCCGCGTCGTCACGTAGAGGTCGCCGTTCGGGCCGCCGCGCGGCCCCGCCTCGCCTTTGCCGGCGAGCCGGATCCGGGTGCCGTCCTTCACCCCGGCGGGGATGTTCACCTTGTAGCGCTTGCTCTGCTGGGTGACGCCGGAGCCGTGACAGGTGGGGCAGGGGTCCTCGATGATCTCGCCCGCCCCGCCGCACTGCGGGCACGGCTGGCTGATCGAGAAGAAGCCCTGGTTCTGCGGGTCGATGCCGCGGCCTTCGCAACGCGGACAGGTGATCGGCGAGGTGCCGGGCGCGGCGCCGGAGCCGTGGCAGGTCTCGCAGCGCTCCTGCTTGGGGACGGTGACGCTGATCTGCGTGCCTTTGATCGCCTGGTCGAAGTCGAGGTCGACTTCGGTCTCCAGGTCGCGGCCGCGGACCGACTGCGGACGAGCCCGGCCACCGCCCCCGCCGCGGTTGAAGATGCCGCCGAGGATGTCGCCGAAGTCGGCTCCGAAGCTCCCCGACTGCGCGCCGCCGCCTCCCCCGAAGGGGTTGCCGCCGCCGAACGGGTTGCCGCCCGGTCCGCCGAACCCGGCGAAGGACGGGCCCGCGTCGTACTCCTTGCGCTTCTCGGGATCGGAGAGGACGTCGTGCGCGGCCGAGACCTCCTTGAACTTTTCCTCGGCCTCTTTGTCGCCGGGGTTGCGATCAGGGTGGTACTGGCGCGCCAGCTTGCGGTACGCCTTCTTGATCTCGTCCTCGCTCGCGTCCTTTTTGACGCCGAGGGTCTTGTAGAGCTCGTCTGCCACTTCGTCTTCTTCCGCTTCGGTCTTCTCTTCGTCTCTTCGCTTCGTTCTCTAAGCGGCCACCACGACCATCGCGGGGCGGATCAACTGCCCCTCGAAGCGGTAGCCCTTCTGCATCACCTCGACCACGACGCCCGCCTCGGTGCCCTCGACCTGCACGGTCGAGAGCGCTTCGGCGAAGTTCGGGTCGAACTTCTCGCCCTTCGGGTCGACTACCTCGACCCCGCTGCGTCCCAGCGTCTCCCGCAGGTTGCGGAAGACGAGGAGCACGCCGTGGGCGAGCCCGTCCTCGGAGTCGCCCTCCGGGTCGAGCCCGGCCGCGGCCAACGCCCGCTCCAGGTCATCGAGCACGGGGACCACGCCCCGTGCCACCTCGACCTTCCCGCGCAGCGCCGCGGCCTGAACCTCAGCCGCCATCCGCTTGCGGTAGTTCTCGAAATCGGCCTGAGCCCTGCGAGCAATATCGAGGTACTCGTCCCGTTTCGCCTCCGCATCAGCCAGCAGCTGAGCAAGGTCTTGCTCGACCTGCTCCTCCGGCTGATCCGCGTCAGTCCGTCCCGCGCCATCCGCTCCTCCCGCGGGTGGCGCGGGGTCGGGGTCTCCGCCCGCAGCCTGCGAGGACGGGGACCCCGACCCCGGGACAGGACCCGCGGGCCGGAAGCCCGCGTCCATGTCGTCCTGTTCCTGCCTCATCTATTTCTCCTCGTCGACCACTTCGGCGTCGACGACTTCCTCGTCATCCGCCGAGCTCGCGGTCGAGCCGTCCTCGCTCGCGCCGTTGGCCTCCGCCTCGGACTGAGCCTGGGCGTAGATCTGCTGGGAGGCCGCGGTCATCGCCGCGGTGAGGGCCTCGGTCTTGGCTTTCACCTCGTCCAGCGAACCGCTGTCGAGCGAGGCGCGGACGTCCTTGACGGCCGTCTCGACCTGCTCTTTGGTCGCGGGCTCGATTTTGTCCCCCGCGTCCGCCAGCGTTTTCTCCGCGGAGTAGGCCGCGTTCTCGGCGACGTTGCGGGCCTCGGCCAGCTCACGCTGCTTGCGGTCCTCCTCGGCGTGCGACTCGGCGTCGCTCACCATGCTCTGGATTTCCTCGTCGGAGAGCCCGGAGCCGGATTTGATCTCGATCTTCTGCTCGGTCCCGGTGCCTTTGTCTTTCGCCGTCACCGAGATGATCCCGTTGGCGTCGATGTCGAAGGTGACCTCGATCTGCGGGATGCCGCGCGGCGCCGGCGGGATGCCGGTGAGCTGGAATTTGCCCAGGCTCTTGTTGCCCGAGGCCATCTCGCGCTCGCCCTGCAGGACGTGGATCTCCACCGAGGGCTGGTTGTCGTCGGCGGTCGAGAAGACCTCCGACTTTTTGGTCGGGATCGTCGTGTTGCGCTCGATCAGTTTCGTCATCACGCCGCCTTTGGTCTCGATGCCGAGGGTCAGCGGGGTGACGTCGAGCAGGAGGACGTCCTTGACGTCTCCGGCCAGCACGCCTGCCTGGATGCCGGCGCCGACGGCGACGACCTCGTCCGGGTTGACGCCCTGGTGGGGCTCCTTGCCGGTCAGCTCTTTGACCTTCTCGCGGACGGCCGGGGAGCGGGTCATGCCGCCCACCAGGACCACGTGGTCGATCGACGCGTCGGCGTCGGCCAGAGCCTGTTTGACCGGACCGACGGTGCGGTCCAGCAGGTCACCGGTCAGCTCGTTGAGTTTCGACCGGGTCAGCTTCAGATCGAGGTGCTTGGGCTGCCCCTCGACCGCCGTGATGAACGGCAGGTTGATCTGCGTCTCCTGCGTCGAGGAGAGCTCGATCTTCGCCTTCTCGGCAGCCTCGTAGAGACGCTGCAGCGAGTTTTTGTCGGCCGCGAGGTCGACGCCCTGATCGCGTTTGAACTCGGCGACCAGCCACTCGACGATCGCTTTGTCCCAGTTGTCGCCGCCCAGGTGGTTGTCACCGGCGGTCGCTTTCACCTCGAAGACGCCGTCGCCGATTTCCAGCACCGACACGTCGAAGGTGCCGCCGCCGAGGTCGAAGACGAGGATCGTCTGGTCGGTTTTCTCTTTGTCCAGGCCGTAGGCCAGCGCGGCCGCGGTCGGCTCGTTGATGATGCGCTTGACCTCGAGGCCGGCGATCTTGCCGGCGTCGGTCGTCGCCTGACGCTGGTCGTCGTTGAAGTAGGCGGGGACGGTGATTACGGCGCTGTCGACCGTGTCGCCGAGCTTCGCTTCGGCGTCGGCTTTCAGCTTCTGCAGGATCATCGCGCTGATCTCCGGCGGGCTGTACTGCTTGCCCCGCGCGTCGACGCGGACGTCGCCGTTAGGTCCTGCCTCGACCTTGTACGGGACGATCGTCTCCTCCTCTTTCACTTCGGACTCCTTGCGGCCCATGAAGCGCTTGATGGAGAAGATCGTGTTCTCGGGGTTCATCACCGCCTGGCGTTTCGCGACCGTTCCGACCAGTCGCTCACCGCTCTCGGTGAAGGCGACGACGGACGGCGTGGTGCGACCACCCTCGGCGTTCTCGAGAACGGTTGGCTCTCCGCCCTCCATGACGGCGACGCAGGAATTGGTCGTTCCCAGGTCGATTCCGATCGTTTTTGCCACTTTTGCTGCTCCCTCCAGGGGTTTCGTTAACTATGCCTAAGAAATCTAAGTGGCAGTATGGCAGATATTGGGAGGTCCCACAAGGAGATTCACGAACTATTTACGGGCGCTAGGTTGGGGGGCAGGGAGGGCCGCTCAAAACGGCTCGGCAGAGCCACAACAGGAGGGATACGTCTTGAATCACGCCCATCCGCGCTCGCGCCTTGTCGCGCCCGCGCTACTCGGCGCCGCCTTGCTGGCCTTGGTGCTGCTCGTCGCGGGCCACGCGAACGCGAAGCCCAAGCAGCCAGCCAAGGAAAAGCCGACCACGATCAAGGTGATGACCCGCAACATCTACCTCGGCGCCGACCTCGGCCCGGCGATCTCGGCGAAAGGCGTCGAAGCCTTCACCGCGGCGACCGGCCAGATCCTGCGCGAAGTCACCGAGAACGACTTCCCGGTGCGGGCCAAGGGCCTCGCGAAGGAGATCCTCGAAAAGGAACCGGACCTGGTCGGCCTGCAGGAGGTCGCCGAGTGGCGCACCGGCCCGCCGAGCCTCGAAACCCTGCTCGGCGGATCGGAACCGCACGCCGAAACGGTCCGCTACGACTACCTCAAGGAACTGCTCGCGGCGCTCAACAAGGGCAAGCAGCGCTACCGCGCGGCGGTCGTCAATCCGGAGTTCGACTTCGAAGCCCCCGCCGACGAGAACGGGGTGCCGAACGACGGCCCCAACTCGCTGATCAAGAACGCCGAGATCAACGGGCGGCTGACGATGCGCGACGTGATCCTGGCCAAGGTCGGGGGAGAAGTGAAGACCTCGAACCCGCGCACGGGCCACTTCAAGACCCTGCTCTCGCAGGAAATCTCGGGCGCCAAAGTGACCGTCGTCCGCGGCTGGGCCTCCGTCGACGCGACCGTGAACGGCTCGACCCCGTTCCACTTCGTCGACACCCACCTCGAATCGTTCGACCCGCAGACGGTCGTGCCGAGCATCCGCGCCCAGCAGGCGGCCGAACTGGTGGCGCCGAACGGCCCGCTGACCAACAAGCTGCCGACGATCTTGGTCGGGGACCTCAACTCCGACACCAAAACCGCGGTCCAGCCGGGTGACGGCCAGGCCTACGAAACGCTGGTCAAGGCCGGCATGCGCGAACGCAGCACCTACGAACCCCTCGGCTGCTGCCTCAACACCTCGCTGCTCCCCGTCGCCGACGGCGGCGCCGCGAGCCAGTTCGACCACAAGGTCGACCACATCATGACCCGCGACCCCAGCCAGGTGAAGCTGGTCAAGAGCTCGGTGACCGGCCGCAAGCCCCAGAACGGCTTCTGGGACTCCGACCACGCCGGCCTCTTCAGCGAACTGAGGCTGATCCCGTAGCCGGCGCTTCCGTTGATGGGCCGAAAACCGCTCTATATCAGCGGTTTTCGGCCCGTCGACGTGGAGGTTCGGGGCGGGTTGAAGCTGGCGCCCGAGGTAAGGGACGCAAGGGGTCTCGGCGAGAGCGGCCGTCTCGGTCACGGCCCTGGCTGGCTGTGACCGTGCCCGAGACGGCCGGGGGATGTGGGGGGTGCGGCTGGGTGCTCGCCGCGGTGCCACGGGTTCGTCACGGGAGGAGCACGGAGGCGTCACGAGACTCGCATCTCGTGACGAAGACCGTGGGAAGTCCACGCTTCCGTGCGTGTTGGACAACACCGATCCTCGCGCTGCAAGCATTACCGGTGCTATAGCCCCGGTAAAGCTTGCAGCGCGTTCTCGGGCCCTGATTCGGGGCGTGAGAACAGGCCTGAGGCGCACGGAAGCGTGACGTTCCCTGCATCTCCCTCACGGAACTCGGGCAGATGTGGCATCTCTCGCGTGGACCTCCGACGTAAGTCCGCCCTCCGCCCGCACCCGCCGGAACAACAGGGAGGAGCCGGGAAAAACTCAGCCCTCGCCGGCAACCGCGCCGACGAATTCGGCCACTTCTTTTTGCTGGTCCGGATTCAGGATCGCCGGAGGCATGCGGCCGGGGGTCTGGGAATCGACGCCTTCTTTTTGCGCGTTGAGGACGCGTTCGGCGGTCGATTTGGCCTGTTTTTCGCCGGTCGGGCCCGGTTCGGGGGCGCCGGTGGGGGCGAGGAGTTCGTCGAGGTCGGGGCCGTAGTTGCCGTCGGTGCCCGCCGCGTAGAGCGTGTGGCAGGTACCGCAGTTCGTCTCGAACAGGGCCTGGCCCGCCTTCAGGTTCGCGGGGACCTTCTGGGCGCCCGTGTTCGCATCGCCGCTGCCGCGAAACGCGAGCCACGGGATGACCACCGCGAGGACGAAGACCAAGAGGCCGAAAGTGATGAAAGTGCTCTTCTTCATGGAGAGGCGGCGCGGATACTAACTCCCGGCAACCCCAGAGGCGGCGCCGCCACCCGCCGACCCCGCCCGGTCAGCCATCGGCGATCAGCTCGTGGTGGTCGAGGTCCCGGTACCAAGGGCACATCCTGCGCAGTTCGCAGGCCCCGCATTTCGGCTTGGGACGACAAAGGGTGCGTCCGTGGCGGATCAAGTTGACGTGCAGCTCGTAGGCGTCCTCGGGCGGCACGATGGCCAGCATCTCGTCGTGCGCGCGCTCGAGCGAGGCCTTCGCCGGAAACAGCCCGAGCCGCCCGCCGACCCGGTGGATGTGGACGTCGACCGGGATCTCCGGAAGCCCCCAGCTGAAGATCAGGACACAGGCGGCGGTTTTCCGTCCCACCCCCGGCAGCGACAGCAGGTACTCGCGCGACTCCTCGATCGGCGCGTCCTCGGTCCAGTCGAGGCTCGGCTCCGGGCCCAGCTCGCGCAGGATCGCCTGGATCCGCGGCGCCTTCTGCTGCGCCAGCCCGCCGGGCCGGATCGCGTCCTCGACCTCGGCAACCGGCGCGTCGCGCACTTCGTCCCAGGTCGGGAAGCGCTCCTTCAGCAGCTTGAACGCCCGCCCGCTGTTGGTGTCGTTCGTGTGCTGGGACAGGACCGTCAGCACGAGCTCGTCGATCGGCAGGCGGTTCGGCTTGTTGACCGGCACCCCGTACATCTCGCGCAGCCGTTCGCGGATCGCCCGCACGCGACGCCGGTCGGGGCGGCGCCGGGTGGGCTGTGCCGCGCGCTTTTTCGGTGAGGTCGTCGCCATCGCTCTTCGGGTCCCCGATAACAGCAGGATTACAATCGAATTTTCATGCCGAGTCCCTCGCGCGCCTTCGCCGCTGCCACGAACTGGATGCCCAAGGGTTGGGGGGACGCCGGACGGCAGCTGCTGATCCTCGTCGGCGTCGACCTGATCTACGACTTCGGCCGTGGCGTCGCCGATTCCAGCCGCGCCGACGCGATCGCCCACGGCCAGCAGATCATCGACTTCGAGCGGTCGACCCACACGCTGTTCGAGCCGGACCTGCAGAAATTCTTCCTGCCCGCCCACTGGACGATCGAGATCGCCAACTTCCTCTACCTGAACGCCCAGTTCACGATCGCCCTCGGCTTCCTGGTCTGGCTCTACCTCTTCCGCAACGACTCCTACTACTTCGTCCGCAACATGTTCGTGGTCTCGATGTGCCTGGCGCTGATCGGCTACATCGGCTTTCCCTGCGCGCCGCCGCGGATGTTCCCGCAAGACGGATTCGTCGACACGGTGAACGAATTTTCCTCCGTCAACCACCATTCGCCGATCGCCAAGGTCTTCATCAACCCCTACGCGGCCGTGCCGAGCATGCACTGCGCCTTCGCGCTGATGATCGGCGGCAGCGGCCTCGCGGTCTGTCGCAACCGGTGGGCGAAGGCTTGGTGGGCGTTCTGGCCGATCCTCGTCGCCTGGGTCGTGATGGTCACGGCCAACCACTACTGGGTCGATTGGATACTCGGTTGGATGGTCGCGATCGCCTCCTTCGCCATCGCCAAAGGGGCGCTGGCGCGTTGGAAACCGGAAGCGTGGGGATGGCGACCGTCGGGCCCGAGGCGATCTAGGCCGGCGGACCGCCCCGCAACCCTCTAGCCTCATAGGTCGATGGCATCGACTGCGCCCCCGCGGGCACCCGGTGGCGGCAACGGTCGCCCGGCCCCGCCCCGCAACAGCCAGGAGCTGCGCTCCTACGCCCGCGACCGCCTGATCGAGTCGCGCCTGACGCCGAACGCGATCTCGGTGATGGGGCTCTTCGGCAACCTCGTCGCCGCGTTCCTCGTCACCCAGCGCCTCTTCTTCCTCGCCGGGATCGCCTTCGTCCTCGGCTCGGTGATGGACACGATGGACGGCCGCTACTCGCGGATGTCCGGCAAGGGGACGCTCTTCGGCGCCTTCCTCGACTCCACGCTCGACCGGATCGAGGAGGGGATCGTGATCGCCGCCATCGCCGGCTACTTCGCCTCGCGCGGGGAAGATTTCGCCGCCGCGATCTGCGTCGTCGCCGTGCTCGGCTCGCTGATGGTCTCCTACACCCGGGCCCGCGCCGAGGCGCTCGGGGTCGAGTGCAAGGTCGGCATCGCCACCCGCCCGGTCCGCGTGGTGCTACTTTCGATCGGCCTGATCTTCGCCAAGGGCGCCGGAATCGGGGACTTCGAACTCCTCGCGCCGGCGATCTACGTCGTCGCCGGTCTGACGATCTTCACCGTCTTCCAGCGCGTCTGGCACGTCCGCAACGAGCTCACCCGCATGGATGCGGCAGCGGCGGCGGACCCCGGCGAGGACGGGTAGTAGTGGCCCGATAGGGCCTGCAAGTCTGTAACCAGCACGGGCGCCAGGTGTCCTTTCCCATTCAGCGCCATTCCGAGGAGGAACCAAAGAACTTATGAGTGAGAGCAACGGAGCACAGGTGCGCGACGAGGCCAAGGTCCGCGTCGCGATCGTCGGGGTCGGCAACTGCGCCAACTCCTTCATCCAGGGCGTCGAGTACTACAAGAACGCCGACCCGGGCGAGGAAGTCCCGGGTCTGATGCACGTCGAGCTCGGCGGCTACCACATCCGCGACGTCGAATTCGTCGCCGCCTTCGACATCGACAAGGAGAAGGTCGGCAAAGACCTCTCCGAGGCGATGTGGTCGGGGCAGAACGACACGATCAAGTTCGCCGACGTGCCGAACATCGGCGTCACCGTCCAGCGCGGGATGACCCACGACGGCCTCGGCAAGTACCTGAAAGAGAAAATCACCAAGGCGCCGGGTGAAACCGTCGACGTGGTCCAGGTGCTCAAAGACTCGAAGGCCGATGTGGTCGTCTGTTACCTGCCGGTCGGCTCCGAGGACGCGACCAAGTGGTACGTCGAACAGGCCATGAAAGCCGGCGTCGGCGTCGTCAACTGCCTGCCCGTGTTCATCGCCCGCGAGGACTACTGGGACAAACAGTTCGAGAAAGCCGGCCTGCCGATCATCGGCGACGACATCAAGAGCCAGGTCGGCGCGACGATCGTCCACCGCCAGCTCGCCCGCCTGTTCCACGACCGCGGCGTGCGCCTCGAGCGGACCTCGCAGCTGAACGTCGGCGGCAACATGGACTTCTACAACATGCTCGAGCGCGAGCGTCTCGACTCGAAGAAGATCTCGAAGACCAACGCGGTCACCTCGATCATGGGGCACGACCTGCCCCCGGAGAACGTTCATGTCGGCCCCTCCGACTACGTGCCATGGCTGACCGACCGCAAGTGGGCGCACATCCGCCTCGAGGGCAAAGCCTTCGGCGACGTGCCGCTGACCGCCGAGCTGAAGCTCGAGGTCTGGGACTCGCCGAACTCGGCCGGTGTCGTGATCGACGCGGTGCGGCTGATCAAGCTGGCCCTGAACAACGGCATCGCCGGGCAGCTCGACGGCCCGTCGTCCTACCTGATGAAGAGCCCGCACTCGCAGCGTCCCGACGACGAAGCGCGGGAACTGACCGAGGAATTCATCGAGGCGAACAAGCGCGGCGCGCGGGACTCGGCCCCGGCCGAGATCCCCGGCTCGGTCGACTAGGACCGCCGCCAAGAAGCCTTAATAAGAGCCCGCTCCGGCGGGCTCTTATTCTTTGCGCGAGTGCCTTTGCCCCAGTCACTGACGATCGCCCAGGTTTCGCCGCACCGGCGGACCGCCCGCAAACCGGTCAATCAATTCGTCGCTCGTCTGAGCGAGGAGCTGGCGCGGCGCGGACACGAGGTGGTGCGGATCGGCAGCGCCGAGCCGGTCAAGCGGCCGCTCACCGCGCGGCCCTACGACATCGTCCACGTGCACGAGCCGTTCGCGCCGAGCGTCTCGGCGGCGGCGCTGCGCCACTCGCTGTCGCTGAACGTGGCGACCTTCCACGCGCCGCAGGAGCGGGTGCTCTCGACCCAGGTGGCGCGGCCCCTGGTGGAGATCTTCTTCGGCCGCATCGACGCGCGCACGGTGACGAGCAAGGCGACCGCCGAGCTGCTGGGGCGCTACTTCCCGGCCGACTACGAGCTGATCGAGCCGCCGGGGGAGGGGCGTGACTGGGGCGCGGTCGCGGATGCCTACGAAGCCGTCTACCGGAGGCTGCTGGCGCGTCGTCACGACCCGACCGGGAACCCGGAGCTGCGCGCCACGCTGGCGAACCGCCCGCTGATCGAGGTCGACCTCCACATGCACACCGACCACTCCGGCGACTGCGCGACGCCGGTCGAGGTCCTGCTGCAGACGGCGCGCGACCGGGGGCTGGGCGCGATCGCGATCACCGACCACAACGAGGTTTCCGGGGCGCTCGAGGCGGCGGAGATCGCGGCCGGGATGCCGGACCTGAAGGTGATCGTCGCCGAGGAGGTGAAGACCGCCGAGCAGGGCGAGGTGATCGGCCTCTTCCTCAAGGAGAAGATCCCGAAGGGGCTCTCGATGGCGGAGACGGTCGCCGCGATCCGCGAGCAGGGCGGGCTGGTCTACGTCCCGCATCCGTTCGACCGCTTCCACTCGGTGCCCGACTACGAGCACCTGCTGGACATGGTCGAGGAGATCGACCTGCTGGAGGTCTTCAACCCGCGGGTGGCGCTGACGTCCTTCAACGAGGAGGCGGTGCGCTTCGCGGGCAAGTATCGGATCGTCCCGGCGGCCGGGTCGGACTCCCACGTCGCCCAGGGGCTGGGCAGCGTGCGGCAGCGGATCCACGATTTCGACGGGCCGGCTGAGTTCCTCGAGGCGATGCGGGACGCCGACATCACCCGCAAGCACAAGAATCTCGTCTACGTCCAGACCCTGAAGTTCCTGCAGACGACCGGGCGGCCGAAGGCGCCGAAAAAGCGCGTGGCAAACCCGAAACCGGCGCGTGGGGGGCGGCCGCGGCGGCCCGTTTCGGGGCGGCGCTCGGCGGGGAAAAGCTCCGGCAAGAGCTGATGCACGAGTCTCGCCGCGAAGGAGGCGCGCCGACCTCGTCAAAGAGGTCCCGGCAGATGCATTCCACCGACGACGAGATCCGCGAGAAGTATCTAGAGAGGGCGATCCGCGAGCTCAACCAGATGAGCCGCGAAATCCTCGAGTGCCCCTATTGCCCGCGCGGCAAGCTGATGCCGGTCCTCGGCTCCGGCCACCCGCAGGCCGATGTCTTCATGCTGAAGCACTCGCCGCTCACCTCGGAGATCGAGGAGGGGGTCGCCTTCTACGGCCGCTCCGGCAACGCGCTGATGAAATCCTTCAAACGGCTGGGGATCGACCCCCTCGTCGTCTACGGCACGCTCTGCGTCAAGTGCCCGGTGGCCGAGCCCGACCTGGCCCCGCAGGAGTGCGTCGCCCGCCTGATCGAGGAGATCGCGATCGTGCAGCCGAAGATCGTCGTCGTGATGGGCGAACCGAGCCTCCGCGTCCTCAACGGCCTCCAGGTCCCGCTCTCCCGCCAGATCGAGAAGCGCGAGGGCGAGATCCAGGCCTTCACCCCGACCATCGACGCCCTCTACGTCCCCGACATCGACGAATCCCTCGACGAAGAGGGCGCCAAGCAGCGCTTCTGGCGCAGCTTCCGGATGCTCGGCAAGTGGTACGAGGACCTGCCTCCGTACTAGCGCGTTAAAGCGCCGGCCGGGGACGGTCGATGGGGAGCGCATGCGACGCTCGTCCACGCTCGTCCTCCTTGGCTGTCTGCTGCTTGGTCTCGTCGTGCTCGCGGGGTGCGGGTCGGGGGGTTCGGGGACCGATGGGAGCACGGGGTCGACGACCGCGACCGGGGCTCCAGCCGGGGCCGGCGGCAAGGAGGGGGCCGATTCGCCGCTGGTCAAAGAGGCGAAGGCGAAGCCGTCGAAGAGCGTCGCGAAGACGGGGACGCGGGTCGGGAAAGAACCGGAGCTGACCGGCCGCGAGGAACGGGCCGAGGCGAAGCCCTCCGAGCTTGAGGACGAAACTCCGACCGCGTCGTGGCCATTCTTCGGCCGGGTGCCGCAGCGGACGCATTACCTCGGCGGGCCGATCGAGGACCTCGATCCGCCTTTCAAGGTCCTCTGGCACATCAACACCCACGCGCTGATCGAGTTCCCGCCGGCGATCTTCGGCGGCGTCGCCTATCTCGTGAACAAGTACGGGAACGTGTACGCGGTCCGGCTCAAAGACAAGAAGATCCTCTGGACGCGCATCATCCGTAAACGGCTACACGGGTCGCCGATCGACGTCACCGGCCCCGCGTACTACGGCGGCCGCGTCTTCGTCGCCGAGATCGGCGGCGCGTTGGTCGCGTTGAACGCCAAAACCGGCAAGGTCGCTTGGAAGGAGGACCTCGACGCCCACCTCGAGTCCTCGCCGCTGATCGTCGGCAAGACCCTCTACATCGGCACCGACTCCAAGCAGGTGCTGGCGATCGACACCGCGAACGGCCACAAGATCTGGGAATACAAGGCGAACGCGGCGATCAAGGCGAGCCCGTCCTTCCATGAAGGCCTGATCTACGTCGGCAACTACCAGAGCGGGATGTTGGCGCTGCACGCGAAGACCGGCAAGGTCGCCTGGCGGACGAACACCACGAAGGAGTCGGGCGGCCGGGGCGGCTTCTACTCCTCACCGGCGATCGCCTTCGGCCACGTCTACGCCGCCCGCGACGACGGCGTCGTCTTCGCCTTCGACCGCAAGACCGGCAAGGTCGCCTGGTCCTTCTCCACGGGCGGCGCCGTCTACGGCTCACCCGCCGTCGCCAAGGTCCCCGGCACGCCCGCGACGGTCTACATCGGCTCCGAAAACGGCCGCCTCTTCGCCCTCCGCGCGAGCAACGGCGACGAGCGCTGGCACCAGGACGTCGGCGGCCCGATCCCCGGCACCGCGAGCGTCATCGGCAACACCGTCTTCAGCTCCAGCTTCAAGACCCGCCAGTCCGTCGGCTACGACGTCCACACCCACAAGCGCGACTTCACCCTCCACTCCGCCGGCTACTCCCCGGTCGTCAGCGACGGCCACCACCTCTACGTCGCCGGCTACTACACCTTCTACGGCCTGGAAGAGGTCCCAGGCACCAAGTAGGTCAGGCGCCGGAGTCGGCGGCGGCGGTGCCCTCGGCGGCGGCTACGCCCAGGGCGGCGTCCTCGGTCGGCGCCTCGATGGCGTCGGTCGCGGCGGACTCGGTCGGCCGGGCCGGGCCGGTCTTCTCGAACAGGGCCACGCACTCGATGTGGGGGGTCTGGGGGAACATGTCGACCGGGCGGACGCGGCGGAGCTTGTAGCCGGCCTCCTCCAGTTGGGACGCGTTCGGGGCGAGGGTGGTCGGGTTGCAGGAGACGTAGACGATCTTCTTCGCCTCGCACTCGATCAGGCGGCGGACGATTTTCTGGGAGAGGCCGGCGCGGGGTGGGTCGACGATCACGACGTCGGGCTTGCCGGCTTTCTCGACCAGGGGACGGACGCCGGTGCGGGCGTTGCCTGCCATGAACTTGGCGTTGGCGATCCCGTTGCGCTCGGCGTTGCGCTCCGCGTCTTCGATCGCCTCGGGGACGATCTCGAGTCCCCAGACCTCGCCGGCGGCGCCCGCCATCGAGAGGCCGATCGTGCCGATGCCGCAGAAGAGGTCGAAGACGCGCTCGCTCCCGGTGAGGCCCGCGAACTCCTGGGCCACCGCGTAGAGGCGCTCTGCCATCTCGGTGTTGGTCTGGAAGAAGGCGCCGTGGGACATCTCGAAGTCGAGGCCGCAGAGGGTCTCGTGCAGGCGCTCTTCGCCGAGCGCCCCGGTCGGGCCGTCGGTGCCGCCCGAGTCGCCCTCGATCGTCGTGTGGAGATCGACCGGCGGGCGCGGCAGGCGGGCCGCGCTGGTGATGAGGCGGGTCTGGATTTGGCCGGTGCGCCGTCCCTCGCGGACGACGAGGTTGCGCAGGATGCCTTTGCGGGCGCCGGCGTCGTAGGCGGGGACGTCCTCCATCCGCGCCCATTCGCGCACGCCGTTGCGGGCGGCGTTGCCGGCTTCCGAGGCGAGCTTGCAGTCGTCGACGTCGACGATCAGGTCCCAGCGGCCGCGCGCGTGGAAGCCGAGCGCGACGCCCTCGTCGGCGCTGCCGACGGCGCCCGTGCCGAAGGAGTACTCGAGCTTGTTGCGGTACCGCCACTCTTCGAGGGCGCCGACGATCGGCTCCATCTCGAAGTCGTCGAGCCCGCCGATTCGGCGAATGGCGTCCTCGACCTGGGTCTGCTTCTCGGCCAGCTGGCGCTCGTAGGCGAGGCCCTGCCACGGCGCGCCCGGGCACGGCTCGCCGCCGTGGACGCAGCGGTCCGGCAGGCGGTCGGCGCCGGCGCGCAACAGCTCCACCGTGCGCGCCTCGGCGAAGCGCTTCTTGCCTTTCGTCACCTCGGCGAGGACGCGATCTCCGGGCAGCCCGCCCGCGACGAAGACGACGAAGCCCTCGGCACGGGCGACGCCGCGGCCGCCGAAGGCGAGCGAGTCGATCTCGACCTCGAGCCGCTCGCCTTTGCGCGGCGCGCGTGTTCGCGCCGCGTCGGTCTGGGTCCCGGACTCCACTAAGTGAGTTTCCTGCGCGCCTGGCGGACGAGTTTCTCCAACTCGGCGACCAGCGCGTCGGTCTGTTTGCGGCCGCGTTTGAGCAGCTCGCCGATCATCTTCTCGGCGTCCCCGTGGGTCATCCGGCCGCGTTTGACCGCGTCGTCGACGACCTCCTGGATGCGGTCCCGGCTCAGCGTGACGCTGTGCTCGAGCGAGTCACGAAGCTGAGCGAAGCTTTTGTCGATCCCGACCGTTTTCGCTTTCGTCGACGAGGAAGCTTTTTTGGCTTTGCCCGTCGTCGATTTTTTGGGAGCGGCTTTTTTCGGTTTCGCTTTTTTGGCGGCCGCTTTTTTCGTCCCCGTCGATTTCGCCGAAGCTTTTTTCGCTTTCGGTTTTTTCGCAGTTTGTTTTTTGTCCGGGTTCGGTTTCGTCGCCGAAGCTTTTTTCGGTTTTGCTTTTTTCTCGTCAGCCATATCGCGCCCCTTTTGTCACCGGTTTCGAGTCTGGGACTGCCTACCCACGCTTCGAATATCTCAATTCGCGAGCACCGGCGGGTCCTTTGCGGCGAAGCGCGCCTCGACCGGGGCGTGATCGGAGAGTCGCAGGGCCTTGCCGTCGAGGGTGAGCTCGCGCCGCTCGGGCGGCCATTGGGCCGGCGCCGCGACGACCTCGAGTCCGCGGGCGAGCACGTGGTCGATCTTCTTCGGGCCGGTCGTCGGCGAGGCGAGGCCGAAGTCCCGCGCGAGGCGTTCGAAGACCTCGGGGTCCTCGGCCGGGCGCAGGTTCAGGTCCCCGCCGAAGATCAGCGGAGCGTCCCGCGCCCAGCCGCTCGCCGCTTCGGCGGCCAGCAGCACGTCGGCCACCGCGAGGGGGGGCTTGTCGTTCGTCGCATGGAGGTTGGCGACGCAGAGGCCGGAGGCGGTCCGGGTGAACGCCATCGCCCGCCGCTCCGGCTCGCCCGCGTGGATCTCCAGCTCGCGCCGCTCGGCGATCCCGCCGAGCTTCCCCGGCACCCGGACCAACGTCGTGTTCGAGCCGCCCTCGCCGCTCGCCATCAGGTCCGGGTTCTGCCGGGCGAGGAAGGCGCGCCAGAAGCCGAGCTCGTTGCGGGAGGTGAAGACGCGGTGGTATTCGGCGCCGCTCGCCCGCGCCAGCGGGGCGGCGAAGCGCGGCGGGCACTCCTGCAGCATCGCCACGTCCCAGGCCGCCGAGCCGAGCAGCGTCGCGAACTCCGGCGTGAGGTCGCGATTGACCTGGACGTGGGTGTCGTTGGACTCGTCGAGGCGCAGGAGGCGCGAGCGCCAGGTGCGCAGCTCGGGGTCCGGCGGGAAGTCGCGGCCGTGGAAGAGGTTCCAGCAGAGGACGGTGATCTCCATGTGCTCCGTAGTATCGGCGCCTTGGCAAAGCGAGACTTCCTCACCGGTGAAGAGCTGGGCGCCTTCGAGCTGGAGCGTCTGCTCGACCGCGCCGCCGACCTCAAAGCGGGGCGCGATCCCGCGCGCAAGGGAGGTCGCCTCGGCGCCGACTCGCTCGCCGGGCGCAGCGTCGCGCTCGTCTTCGAGCGCCCCTCGACCCGCACCCGCGTCTCCTTCGACGTCGGCGTCTTCGAGCTCGGCGCGCACCCGGTGGTCCTGCGCGGGGACGAAATGCAGCTCTCGCGCGGCGAGTCGATCGCCGACACGGCGCAGGTCCTCTCGCGGATGGTCGACGCGGTGGTGATCCGCTCGGGATCCCACCAGCGCGTGGTCGAGCTGGCCGCCGCGGCTGACGTCCCGGTGATCAACGCTCTGACCCCGGTGCATCATCCCTGCCAGGCGATCGCCGACCTGCTGACGCTGCGCGAGCGCTTCGGCGACCTCGCCGGCCTGCGCCTCGCCTACGTCGGCGACGGCAACAACGTGGCGCGCTCGCTCGCGGTCCTAGGGGAGCTGGCCGGCGTCGAAGTCGTAGTCGCCGCGCCCGCCGACTACCAGCTGGAGGAGACCCACGGGGTGAAGGTGACGAGCGACCCGCGCGCCGCGGCCGACCGCGCCGACGCCCTCTATACGGACGTCTGGGTCAGCATGGGCGACGAAGACGAGGAGCGCCGCCGCAAGGACCTCGCCCCGTTCCGCCTCGACGCCGACCTCATGGCCGCCGCCAAGGACTCCGCGATCGTCCTCCACTGCCTCCCCGCGCACCCCGGCGACGAGATCACCGCCGACGTCCTCTACGGGCCGCAGTCGGCGGTCTTTGACCAGGCCGAGAATCGGTTGCACGCGCAGAAGGCGCTGCTGGAGTTTTTGCTGGGTTGAGGGGGGCGGGCGGCTGTTGTGCCGGCCGCCCCGGCAGTCCTAGAAGGTCCTGGGCGTCTCATGGAGGTCCTGGCAGGCTGTGACCTCCATGAGACGCCCAGGACGTGAGGGTTTCGTGGGGAAGTCCCGAGAGACGTCACGCTTCCGCCCGGAACTCCACACCTTCGTCACGGTTCCGTCGCACCGGGAGCAGGCCGTTCGTCGCTTGCCCCCCATATGGGATACAAGCGACGAACGGCTGTCGCGGGCCCAGCCGAATCGAGGAAGAACGTGCGCGGAACCGTGGAGTAAGTGGAAGAACCCGCACGGAAGCGTGGAGTTCGTGCCGTCTCCCTCGCGTCTCCCACAACGGCGTCGGACTTCCGCCGCACCTCTCATCTCTCGGCCGTCTCGGGCACGGCCACAGCCAGCCAGGGCCGTGGCCGAGACGGCCGCGCTTGCCGACCCCGCCTCGCGTCCCTTGCCTCGTCCCTCGCCGCCCCGAGCCGACGCCTCCCCGCCGCGCCTGAGAAGGTACGCCGATGTACCCGGAGCTTCACCTCGGCCCGCTCACGATCCAGACCTTCGGGCTCTGCTTCGCGCTGGCGTTCGTCGCGGCGGGGGCGTTGGTGTGGAAGCGCTTCGGGGAGCTCGGGAGGCCGGTGGACTGGGGCTATGAGATGGGGTTCGCGGCGCTGCTCGGGGGGCTGATCGGCTCACGGGTCTACTTCTTGGTGCAGAACTACTCGGAGGTGAAGGGCGACCTGCTCGGTCACATCTTCAGTGGCTCCGGGCTGGTCTGGTACGGCGGCGCGATCGGCGGGGCGCTCTTCGTGATCCTCTGGGCCTGGTGGCGTGACTTCCTCAACCTGACGCTGCTGGACGTGGCGGCGCCGGCGCTGGCTCTCGGGTATGCGCTCGGGCGGTGCGGCTGCCAGCTCTCCGGCGACGGCGACTACGGCAAGCCCTGGAACGGCCCCTGGGCGATGGCCTACCCGAACGGGACCGAACCGACCAAGGTGCCGGTGCAGCCGACGCCGGTCTACGAGACGCTGGCGATGGGCCTCGGCGCCTGGATCCTCTGGCAGCTGCGCGACCGCGTGCGGGCCGGGTGCCTCTTCGCGCTCTACCTGATGTACGCGGGGACGGAGCGCTTCCTGGTCGAGTTCCTCCGCCGCAACACCACCGATTCGGTGGGACTCACGACCGCGCAGCTGGAGTCCCTGGCGATGATGGCTGCCGGGGCGGTCTGGGTCGCTATCGTGGTGCGTCGCCATGGCGGCATCGGTCGGCCGTCGTCAGACGAGTCGCGCGAGGCCTTCCAACCCGCTGCCTGAGCGGAAAATCGGTACCATGGCATGCGCAAGAGTTCTAGAGCGGTCAGCCTGGAACGTTAAACCAAAGAGAGGATAGGCGGGGATGTCGCCTGTAGACACTGAGAAGCACGAGGGACCTTCGGCGCGCACCATCAGCGCGTTGGTGGACGATGCGGCGGAGCGTCTGGCCGCGGCGGGGATCGATTCCCCGCGCGAGGATGCCGAAGCCATCGTCGCCGACGCCCTGGGCGTCAAACCCTCGGAGCTCTCCGTCGACAGCGCCGACGACGTCTCCCCGGAGGTCGCCGCGAAGATCGAGGCGATGGTCAAGAAGCGGGTGGAACGCCAGCCGCTCGCCTACGTTCTCGGCAAGGCGCCGTTCCGCGACCTTGAGATCGCCGTCGACTCGCGCGTGCTGTGGCCGCGCAAGGAGACCGAGCTGCTGGTCGAGGTGGGGACGAGGCTGCCGCAGGGCGCCCGCGTCCACGAGGTCGGCACCGGCTCCGGCGCGATCGCGCTGGCGCTGATGTCGGAGCGTCCCGACCTGAAGATCACCGCCTCGGACCTCTCGCCGGAGGCCGTCGAAGCCGCGCGTGAGAACGCCGAGCGCCTCGGCCTCGACTTCGACGTGCGGGTCGCCAAGGGCATCCCGGACGACATCGGCGAGGTCGACATGGTGATCGCCAACCTCCCGTACATCAGCGACGAGACGATCGACCAGCGCTCGCCGGAGATCCATGCCGAGCCGCTGATCGCGATCACCGCCGACTGCGGGCCCGACGGGCTCGGCGTCATCCGCGGGTTGATCGAAGAAACGCCCTCCGGCACGCTGATGGCGATGGAGCACGACACGCACCACGGCCCGGCGATGCAGGAACTGCTGAACGAAGCCGAAACCCTGCGCGACTACGAGGGCAACGAGCGCGTCAGCGTCGGCAAAGCGCCGTGACCGAGGAGCCATCGGGGCAGGACACGGCGGCTGAGGCGCCCGCCAAGGGGGACCGCTCGGCGGACACGTCGGGCGCGAGCGAGGCGAATCGCCGCGCCAAGGTGGAGAGGCTGAAAGCGGAAGGGATCAATCCCTATCCGCACAGCTTCCTGCCGCGCGACCACGCCGCCGACATCCTCGCCGCGCATGATCCGGCGGCGCTGGAGGAGGGGGAGCACCCCGAGTTCCGTTATCGGATCATGGGCCGGGTCACCGGCCAACGCGGCCATGGCAAAGTCGTCTTCTTCGACGTCCGCGACGTCACCGGCTCGATCCAGGCCTTCGCCCGACGCGACAAGCTCGGCGAGGAGGCCTTCGAGCGGATCGAAGAACTGGACCTCGCCGACATCGTCGGGATCGAGGGTGTCCTCTACCGGACCAAACGCGGGGAGCTCGCGGTCAGCGTCGACACCTGCACGCTGCTGGCGCCGGCGCTGAAAGACCCGCCGGACCTCTTCCACGGGATCAAAGACCCCGAGGTGCGCTATCGCCAGCGCGAGCTCGACCTGATCGCCAACGAGCCCTCGCGGGACGTCTTCAAGAAGCGTTCCGAGCTGACCTTCGCGATCCGCGAGTTCATGCACGAGCGCGGCTGGGTCGAGCTGGAAACGCCGATCCTGCAGCGGCTGACCGGTGGCGCCGCGGCGCGCCCGTTCGTCACCCACCACAACGCGCTCGACCGCGATCTCTTTCTGCGCACGGCGACCGAGCTCTACCTGAAGCGGGCGATCGTCGGCGGCTTCGAGGACGTCTACGAGTTCGGCAAGTTCTTCCGCAACGAGGGCATGTCGCCGAACCACAACCCCGAGTTCACGATGCTCGAGATGTTCGTCGGCGGCGCCGACTGGATCGGCGTCATGGAGTTCCAGGAGACCCTCGTCTCGACCGTGGTGGAGAAGGTGATGGGGACGACGGTGGTCGAGCGCGACGGGGTCGAGATCGACTTCAAGGCGCCGTGGCCGCGGGTCGTCCTGCGCGACGAGATCCACAAGGAGACCGGCGTCGACATCTACAAGGCGAGCCGTGACGAGCTGGCCGAGCTGGCCGGCGACGACGCCGATCCCGACGACGACTGGGCGGGCCTCGTCGACACCCTGCAGGGCAAGATCGTCGAGCCGAAGCTGATCCAGCCGACCTTCATCACCGTGCTGCCGATCGACATCTGGCCGCTGGTGAAGCACCACCCCGACGACCCGAAGGTGTGCGAGGCGTTCGACGGCATCGTCGCCGGCCTCGAGATCCTCGGCGGCGGGACCGACATCAACGACCCGGTGGAACAGCGCGAACGGTTCGTCGGCCAGCGCGAACGCCAGGAGTCCGGGGCGGAGGAAGATCCGCACCCGACCGACGAAGAGTTCGTGCGGGCGCTCGAATACGGGATGCCGCCGGCGAGTGGCGTCGGCCTCGGCATCGACCGGCTGCTGATGATCATGACCGGGGCGAAGACGCTCCGCGACGTCATTATTTATCCGGCGATGAGAGAGATCGCCGGCTCCTGACCTGAGGGCCGTAGGACCAAGCTAGGGCGTGCCGGCGGCGAAGCGGCAGTGCTCTGCACGACGCGAAGCCGACGGTGCGGCATAGCGCAGCGTCATACGGATCTCAGGAGGCCGCCGTCGATCGGGATGGTCGTGCCGGTGACGTAGGCGGCGCGCTCGCTCGCGAGGAAGGCGACGAGGTCGCCGAACTCCTCCGGGAGGCCGAGGCGTTTCGCCGGGACCGTCTCGCGCGCGCTGCGCTCGGCGTTCTCCATCGAGCCCTCGTTTTCAGCCAGCCGGTCGGTGGCGAATTTGCCGGTGACGACGGTGTTGACGGTGATCCCGTCGGCGGCAACTTCGCGCGAGAGCGTCTTCAGGAACCCGACCGCCGCCTGGCGGACCGAGTTGGAGATCGCGAGGGTCGGGATCGGCTCGACGGTCGAGTTGGAGCCGACGTTGACGATCCGTCCCCAGCCGCGCTCGCGCATCCCCGGCAGCACGCCGTCGACCAGCACCCGCACGCCGAGCACCAGCGAGCGGTAGGCCTCTTCCCACTCCTCGACCGAGTTGTCGAGCGCGCGGCCCGGAGGCGGGCCACCGGTGTTGGTGACGAGGATGTCGATCGGCCCGAGCGCCGCCTCGACCTCGGCCGGGAGCTCCCGCAGCCGGTCGAGGTCACCCGCGTCGGCGACGAACGCGGCCACGTCGGGGCCGAGCTCTTCGACCACCGCGTCGAGCCGCTCGCGGCTCCGGCTGGCGATCGCCACCCGCGCCCCCTCGCGCACCAGCGACTCCGCGATGCCGCGCCCGATCCCCTTGCTCGCGCCCATCACCAGCGCGACGCGTCCATCGATCCCAAGGTCCATGGCGGGCAGCCTAATCCCGTCGGCGCGTCGGCTACTCGAGGAGGTGGGAGAGGGCCAGGTCGAGCGCCGCTTCGAGGTGGCCGATCTCGCCCGTCGTCAGCAGGATCACGACCCCGCCCTGGATCGCCGCGACGAGCGCGGCGGCGGTCCGCTCCGGGTCGTGCCCGGCCGCGATCTCGCCGGCCGCCTGCGTCCGCCGCACCCCGTCGGCCAGCTCCCGCTCCCAGTCGCGCAGCAAGGCGGAGGTGACCGCCCGGGAGGCGGGGCTGTCCTGGCCGATCTGGGAGACCAGCATCGAGAGCGGGCATTCCTCGCCCTGGCGGAGATAGCGGGCGACGACCGCCTCGCGCCAGGCCTCCCAGTCGGCGCGCGTGGCGAGCCGGCCGAGGTGGGGCTCCTGGTCGGAGAGGACGCGCTCTGCCTCGCGTTCGGCGACCGCGATCAGCAGTTCCTGGCGCCCGCCGGGGAAGTAGTGGAAGAGCTGGCCCTTGCCGGTCCCGGTGCGCTCGGTCACGTGGTCGAGCGTCGTCTCGGCGACGCCGCGCCGGCGGAACTCGGCCGCCGCCCCGTCGACGATCCGGCGTCGCGTCGCTTCGCCCTTGCGGGTGAGCCGTTTGGCGGGGGTGCGCCGGTTCTGTACTTGCGAGTCCATTTTTCGTTCCCCACCATAGCGACCCCATCTTCCGATCCGACAGGAGTTCGCCATGCAGACCGAGACCGCAACCCTCACCTCCGCCGAGCGTCCGCTGGACGGCCGCCGGGCGCTCGTCACCGGGTCGACGGACGGTATCGGCGCGGGCCTCGCGCGTCGGCTCGCCGGGGCGGGCGCGGCGGTCATGGTCACCGGTCGCGACGGCGAGCGGGGGACGGCTGTGGTCGAGGCGATCCGCGAGGCCGGCGGCACCGCGTCCTTCGCTGCCGCCGACCTGCTCGACGGCGCGGACACGGCGGGTGCGCTGGTCGAGGCGACGGTGGCCGAGCTCGGCGGCCCGATCGACCTCCTCGTGAACAACGCCGGGCTGCTGATCGCGCCGAGCCCGACCGCCGAGGTCTCCGCCGAGCTGATCGACCGCGCCTTCGCGATCAGCGTCCGCTCGGCGTTCCTCCTCACCGGCCTGGTCGCGCCGGCGATGGCCGAGCGGGGCGGCGGCGCGATCGTCAACCTCGGCTCGATCAACGGCTTCAAAGGAACCGCCAACTCGGCTCTCTACAGCGCCACCAAGGCGACGATCCACTCGCTGACCAAGTCCTGGGCGGCGGAGTACGGGCCGAGCGGCGTGCGGGTGAACGCCGTCGCCCCCGGGCCGACGCTGACCGCGAAAGTGATCGCGATGGAGGAGTACCTGGCGCCGATGATCGCCTCGTTCCCATCGCGCCGGGCGAACACGATCGACGAGGTCGCCGACGCCGTCATCTTCCTTGCCGGCGACGGGGCCTCGAACATCCACGGCGCGATCCTGCCCGTGGACGGGGGCGACTCGGCGGTCTAGCGGACGGCGGGTGCGGGCGTCCGCTCAGGGAGCGAGGCGCTCGAGCACCTCGCCGTCGGCGGCGACGGCGAGGACGGTCGGGACGACGGCGACGCCGTACTTGCGGGCGAGGTCGGGGCGCTCGCGCACGTCGAGCTTCACCAGCGTCCCGTCGCCCGCGAGCCGCCGCTCCCACTCCTGGCACTCCGAGCAGAGCGGGTGGGTGAACTCGACGAAGAGGCGCTCGGGGGCGTCGGCGGGGAGGTCGGCGGTGTCGATGCGGTCGTGGTGGCGGGGCGAGATGCCGCGCAGGCGGGCGGAGAGCTTGTAGATTTCGCAGCCGGTGCAGAAGTTGGTTACGGCGGCGAGGAGCGCGAGTGCCGCGACCAGCGCGCCGAGCACGGTGCCGGCGGTCGGCGATCCCAGCCACCAGGCGAGCGCCGCCGCGGCGAGGAAGGCGGTGCCCATCATGTTGGCGAGGCGCGGCGGGCGGGAGTCCTCGAGCTCACCCTCGCCGAGGCGCGGCTGGATCAGCGTGTAGTAAGTGACGCAGGGGAGGCAGAAGCGGCGGCCGAGGGTCAGTCCCAGGCCGAGCTGGACCGCCATCAGCGCCCAGAGGACCGGCCAGCCGAGCAGCGCACCCGCGAGCGCGACGATGCCGACGACGGCCTGGTTGAAGCGGGGCGCGCGGGCGTCGATGACGTCGGTGTCGCGCCAGGGGTCGGCGGTGCGCGGGCGGCGGGTGTTCTGCGTCCTGGCGGCGGCTGCGTTCATCTCTTTGTCGAGCCTAGCGCTCGGGAATCGGCAGCTCGACCTCCAGGTCCAGGCGGAGCGCCGCAGCGAAGGCCGCGTCGTGGGTGGCGACGACCAGCGCGCCCGGCCAGTCCGCGACGGCCGCCTCGAGGACTTCGAGCGACTCGATGTCCAGGTGGTTGGTCGGCTCGTCGAGGAGCAGACAGGTGGCGCGGCGGTGGGCGGCGAGGGCCAGTTCGGCGCGGGTGCGCTCGCCGGGGGAGAGGGTGGAGGCGGGCCGCTCGACCTCCTCGGCGGTGAGGGCGAAGGCGGCGAGCGCGGTGCGGGCCTCGGTCTCATCCAGCCCGGTGGCGGCGCGCATCACGGCCGTCGCGGTGTGCTCGCCGTCCATCGCCTCGCGGTCCTGGCCGAGGGTGGCGACGACCGCGCCGGGGGCGACGCGGCGCCGGCCCGCGGTGAGCGGCAGCGTGCCCTCGAGCGCGGCGAGGACGGTCGACTTGCCGGCGCCGTTCGGTCCCGCGAGCCGCAGCCGGTCGCCGTAGGACACGGTGAGGTCGAGCGGGCCGAGGCGCCAGTCGCCGCGGCGCAGCTCGGCGCCCTCGAGGAAGAGCGCGGCGCCCCCGCGCCGCTCGGCCGCGCTCAGCTCCAGCGCGAGGCGGGCGGGCTCGATCGGCTTGTCGGGGACCTCGACCTGCTCGCGACGGGTGGCGAGGCGGGCCGCCCGGTGGCGCATCCCGTCGGCGCGGGAGCGCACGTACTCCTTGGCGTGCTTGTCGCCGTCGGGGGAGCGGCGGGAGTCGACCCGCGACGCGGAGGCCGCCGCGCGCCTGCGGATCTCTCGGTCGACGGCGGTGAGCCGATCGCGCTCGGCGACCGCCTGCTCGTACTCGCGTGACGCTCGTGCCCGAGCGTCGGCCCGCTCCCGCTGGAAGGTCTCCCAGCCGCCCGAGTAGCGGGTCGCGCTGCCTTCGTCGAGCTCGACGATCGTGTCGGCGAAGTCGGCCAAGAGGGTGCGGTCGTGCGAGACGAGCACCACCGCTCCGACGTGTTCGTTCAGGAGCGTCCGCAGGCGAGCGAGCCCGTCGGCGTCGAGGTGGTTGGTCGGCTCGTCGAGGAGGAGCACGTCGCTGCGCGCCACGCGGACCGCGGCGAGCCCGGCCCGCGAGGCCTGTCCGCCGGAGAGGGAGGACAGCGGCCGATCGAGGAGCTCCGGGGCGAGCCCCAGCTCCGCGGCGGCCGCGGCGAGGCGTGCGTCGGCGTCCTCGCCGCCGAGGGCGAGCCAGCGGTCGAGGGCGGCCGCGTGCGCGTCGATGGCTCCCAGGTCACCGCCTTCGAGAGCGGCAAGATGCCGCTCAACTTCCGCCGTCGCGCCAGCGACCCCGATCCGCGCGAAGATCGCCTCCCGCGCCGACAGCGCCGGAGTGGTGACCAGCTGCGGCAGGTAGGCGACGGTCCCGTGCCGAGCCACGGTCCCGCCGTCGGCCGCCACCTCCCCGGAGAGGATCCGGAGCAGCGTCGACTTGCCGCTCCCGTTGCGGCCGACCAGCGCGATCCGATCGCCATCGTGCACCTGCAGCTCGACCGCATCGAGCACGGTCCGAGCACCAAAAGACCAGGTGACGCCCTGGGCGTCGAGAAGAACAGAAGACATGCGTTGCCCCCTTCAGGAGCCAAAAGACTGCGAGCGCGGGATGCCGCGAAGACCCGGGCGATCCCGGATCCCTCAAAGGCGGCTGTCTCTAAGCGACACGCATAAATCGGCCCAACCGAAGGGCCGTCAACCAAGGTAGCAACCCCGCAACGCTCAGAACTCGCTGCGCAGCTATCGTTCCGATGCCAAGCGCCCGTAGCTCAGTGGTCAACGGGTCCCTCCGGGGGCCCAAAGAGCGTCGGTCTTTCAAGCCGAAGGTCGCCAGTTCGAATCTGGTCGGGCGCATTCCTCGTTGTTCCGGGAGCGGTCGGCATCCTCCGCGCGCTCTCGGCGATGGCAGAGGACGCGATCACCGACGAAGTCTGCGACCTCAACCCGTTCAAGGGCGTCCGCATCCGCGCCAGCGATCCGAGGACGCAGAAGAAGGGGCGCCCGATCCGCGTCTTCAGCTTCGAGGACGGTGTTGGTCCGGACCTTCACCGACACCGGCTTGAGGTTGGGGGAGGTGCTCCCGCTAAGACCCGCGGACTTCGACGGCGAGACTCTCCGGGTCCGCCGCACCGCGCACGAGGGAGTAGTGCTCGAGGGCACGAAGACCGACCACGGAGAGGAGGACGCCGGCCGCGTGGTCCCGGTTCCGGCCACCCTTGCCTGAATGCTCGAAGCGCAGATCAACCTCAACGGTCCCGACTGCGAGCTGATCTTTACGACGCCGCGTAAGCGCATGTGGCGGGAGCAGAACTTCTACCGCGACGTGTGGATTCCAACGCAAGAAGCCACCGGCTTGGACATTCGCCCGCACGAGTGTCGCCACAGCTACGTCACGCATCTACGCGCCGAGGGTGTGAACGATGCCGATCTCGCGGAGATCGCAGGTCATCGGGTCGAGACGATGCTGGCCCGCTATACGCACGCCATGGGCGAGAGCTTTCCTAGGGTCCGCAGAGTCATCGGTTAGGGCGGCCGTCCACCAAGGCCCAGGTTAGAAACCTGCCCCCAGCATCCCGAATGGCTCTGCGAGGCAGTTCCCTTTTGTCCTCGTCCAGGTCGCCTGCTATCTTGATTGCGAGATCGCAATTACGTGTCGATAACGCAACTACGAAGGAGGTTTCAGATGAGTACCGAGACGCCAGAGCGTAAGCCCGAAAAGCCTGGTCCGCAGCCCAAGCCGCCCAAGACGATCAACATTCACATCGACCGAAAGCCTTACAAGGTCACCGCCGAAAAGCTCACCGGCACCGAGATCCGCGCCATCCCCGAGCCGCCGATCGGCCCGGAATTCGACCTCTGGCTCGAGGTCCCGGGTGGTGAGGACGAGAAGATCGGCAACGATCAGGTCGTCAAGGTGGAGGACGGCATGCACTTCTTCTCTGCCCACTCCCACATCAATCCTGGCTCGTGCTGAGCGCCGAGGACGAAAACCACCTGAAGGGTCTTGGCCTGCCGTTCGAGGTGAGTTCTGAGGGGAACATGATCGATCTCGTCATCAGCGGTTACGAATTGCCCGAGGGCTACGCGCCCCATCGGGTAGACCTCCTGCTGCGGCTGCCTGCCGGGTTCCCCGACGCAGCGCCGGACATGTTCTGGACCGAGCCGGTCGTCACCTTCGCAGACGGCTCCGAACCGCCCGCGACCAGTGACCGGCTCCAGCTCCGAGGCCGAGTCTGGCAGCGCTGGTCGCGCCATCTCGACCAGGCCTGGCGACCGGGGATCGACAACCTGCAGACCTACCTTCGCCTGATCCGTACCGACCTCGAAGCTGGGGCGCCGGCCGAGATTGGACAGGCAACGTGAAGGAGCTTCGACTCGCGATGTCGGAGGCTCTGTGGGATGAGCTCTGCGCGGCGCTTGACGACCCGCGCGAGAGTGCCGGGCTCATCAGCGCCGGCTGGGCCGAGGCGGCCGAGCGTCTCACGCTATGCCTGAACCGGATCAGCTGGGTCGACCCGGGCGACTACGAGGAGCGGAGCGCGCGCCACCTGAAGATCCGCTCGGACGGCTGGATGCCCGCCCTGGGCCGGGCCGCCCGGGGCGACTGGCAGCCCGTCTTCTTCCACACTCATCCGGGAGCGGCTCCGCATCCCTCTAGCCACGACGAGACCGTCGAATCCCAGCTCGCTCCGACTTTCGGCGCCCGGGCGGGGCGCCCATACGCGAGCCTTATCCTCGGTGGCTCGCCCGAGGCGCCGAGTTTCACTGCGACCATCGACGGCCGGCAGGTGGAGGCCGCGCGGATCATCGGTGATCGCCTCAGGTTCGTGTCGGCCGCCGACGACGAAGGCCGCGCGGTCATGGGCGAGGAGCCCTTTGATCGCCAGGTCCGCGCCTTCGGCCGCGACGGGCAGAGGCATCTCGCCGGGCTGCGCGCCGGGGTCGTCGGCGCTGGGGGCACCGGATCGGCGGTCGCCGAGCAGCTGATCCGCCTCGGCGTAGGCAAGGTCGTCCTGGTCGACGACGACGAGGTCTCCGACACCAACCTGACCCGCATCCATGAGTCGGGGGCTGCCGATATCGGAGATCCCAAGGTGGCCGTCATCGCCCGCGCCGCCGACCGCATCGGCCTGGGCAACGATGTCATTCCCGTAGAGGGCAAGATCACCAGGCAGGATCCCTTCGAGGCACTCGTCGGCTGCGATGTCGTCTTCGGTTGTAGCGATGACAATGCGGGCCGGGCGATCCTTTCGCGCTTCGCCTACTACTACCTCGTGCCGGTGATCGACCTCGGGGTCCTGATCGGCTCGCGCGACGGCCTGATCACGGCGATAGAGGCTCGGATGACGACGATGGTGCCCGGGGCGCCGTGCCTTTTCTGCAGGGGACGGATCGACCCAAGACGCATGCGGGAAGAGATGCAGAGCGCCGAGGAGCTCGGACGCTTGGCGAGGGAGGGATACGCCGAAGGGCTCGGCGAGCCCGATCCCGCGGTAATCGCCTACACGACGATGATCGCCTCGTTGGCTATCGATGAGCTGCTCGGGCGGCTCTTCGGTTACGCCGCCGAGCCGCCAGCATCCGAGACCCTAATCCAGATCCCACCGCGGGTCTTCAGGCGCCTCGGCGGCCGCCCGCTCCCCGGGCACTTCTGCGATCGGCCCGATCTGCTCGGGCGCGCCGACCGGGTTCCGCCGCTCGACCTGGCGTGGCCATGAGGGTGCGCCTGACCGACTGGTGGCGCAGGCGGCGTCGCGGCCACCCTCGGGTCGACGAGGTCTGCTTCTACGCCTCCCAGGCAGAGCTCCCCGAGGATCTGCCGCGCCACCAGTTGGCGGTCGTCGGCACTCCCGAGAGTCCGAAGTGGCTGATCCTCGAGTGCCCTTGCGGTAACGGGCACCAGCTCCGCGTGAACCTCTCTCACGGCCGGGCTCCCTGGTGGGAGCTCGACCTCGATGGTGCCCCCAGTGTCAGACCCTCGATCGACCTCCGCGAAGAGCCACTCCGCCGCTGTCATTTCTGGATTGCGAGCGGTAGGGTCACCTGGTCGCCCGACGCCTTCGCTCGCTCCGGTCGATCGAGGCGTCGGGATCGCCCCCGCTGATGCCAAGATTAGACCCGATGGACCCCGATCCCAGGGAGCGAGCCTTCGACCAGGGCGCCTTTTTCTCCGCGCTCGACGCGGTCCGTGAGAGCCGCGGGCTGACCTGGAAGGATCTCGCTGAGCACGCCGGGGTGAGTCCTTCCACCCTCAGTCGCATGGGCAACGGCCGCCGGCCCGACGTCGACTCTTTCGCCGCTCTCCTGCGTTGGTCGCGGCTCGATGCTGAGGATTTCATCGCCGTCGAGCGCCCGCAGGCAGGCCCGGAGCCCCTGGCTGAGATCTCGCTGCTGCTACGGCGCGACCCGAACCTGAGTCCCGAGGCCGCCTCGGCGCTCGACGAGTTGGTCAAGGCCACCTACCAACGCCTGAGAAGGTCGGGTATCCCTCCGCAGGACTGACCTTTGTCGGCTAGGTACGCGGGGAGATGAAGCGCTGCTCGAGATCCCGGTAGCGGGTCGGCTTCCTCTCAGTGGAGGGCTCCGCCGGCGTGCCGATCTCGAACATCTGGCGCAGCTCCGCGAATGATTCGAGAGTCCGCATCTGGGCAGGGACCCGGCCCGTGGCCTGGGCCAATTCCGCCGTTTCTCTCGCCTTGTCAGTCATCGCTCTCCGTTTCACGATAGTAGTTGGCTGCGAACTGGGGGTTTAGCCCCGATGAGAAGTAGTGCTTTCGCTTGATCCAGATGAAGCCGTCTCCACGCGATATCACCGCCACGTCGATCGGCCCGCCCACCGTCTCGCGTTCGGTGGTGACACGACGTTTGAAGGAGGTCAGGTTCACCAACGACTCCGCCATCGCCGCCAGCTCATCCTTTGGCAACATTCGGACGACGTTGATGATCGGGTCGATGCTGGTTTCCCACTTGAACGCGGCAAGATCCTCCTCGAGATCCTTGCCGACTGCCTCCAGGCAGCGCCCGCTCATCGCCTTGACCATCTCGGCGGTTTTCGCCTCGCTCATTTTCAGATGCTCTCCTGCCTCGCTCAGGACCTCGAGCAGCTTCCCCGTGATCCAGGAGTCCAGGTATCTGCGCAGGGCCGGACTGATGCCCTCCATGAAGGTGACCACCTCTTCGTCCTGGGCGAACGGGCTGATGACCGCTGGCATCTCGTGGCTCACCTTCAGCGTTTCGATCTCCACCGACTTCAGGCGGTTGGAGGCGATCCCATGAACGTAGAAGCGTGCCAGCCGGGGGAAGACGTCCTCGCTCCCGAACCCGGCGATGACGATGCCCGACTGACTGAGGTTCAACCAGTAGTAGTCCTCGGAGGCTAGATAGGCTGACACTAGCTGCCGCAGTTCCGCCAAGGCGCCTTTTGACAGCTTTGCCTCCGAGAAGACCGTCGCGATCGTCTCATCGATCTTGGGTCCGTAACGTTTGTTCACCTGCGCCCTGTAGCCTTTCGGCAGTCCCTCGCGTTGCCCGCCGGCGGTCCACCTCGCGAGCTGCTCGCCGATCGACTCTTCGGTCGCCTTGACCAGCATCGCGTCGCTCGGGGTGTTCCCTTCGGCTTTCTGTCGAGCCACCTTCTCGGCCGTCTCCGCCAGCACCAGCTGGAAGAGGTCGTAGGTGATCATCAGAGCGGAGCGCTCCTGTGCGTCGGGCGGGAACAGCGCGTTTTTCCCGTTGAAGAATTTGAGGAAATCCTCCGCGTGCTCTTCGAGCGTCGAGAAGGACTTGACGCCCAACTGGCGCCGGTACTGCTTGATGATCGTCTCCCAAGGGACGTTCAGGAACTGCGCGCGGGCGAAGACCATCACACCCACCGGGTGGTACTTGGATAGGGCGAAGATCTTGTTGGCGGAGGTGAAGATCTTTGAGGAGCTGCTCACCGCACTGTCGGCGGCGAGCGCGATTGCCTCCTCGTTCATGACCGCTATCTCCGCCGTCACTGGGAATCCCTCCGCCGGACGGGATAGGCCCTCGTCGAGGGCCTTGCATCGGCCGGGTTGCCGCGACCGATCGCAAGCGCCGCCACAGCGAACACGACACCTCTTCTCAAAACCTGACTCCTCCCGAATCGCCTTGCCTTTGGGTTGCGCAACCTAAACGGTCTAGTCGACTACCGCAATACCGACTAGTCGCGAAAAGGTACGACCCTGCCCGGACCTCCTACGAGTCCGGAGACTCAGCGCCGACCCTCGGATACGTACTCCACGGCGCTCTTGCCCGCGCCTTTGGGTTTCGCCGGTTTAGTCGGGATGTAGCGAGGACCTTTCGGCGCTCGCATCGATCCGTCCGCGATGAGCGCCGACAGATGAGGCGGGATTTTCGTGGAGAGGATCCGAGCTATGAGTCGACCGTTCTCCATCACCGTGATCGCCGCGCCCTCTTTGATCGGGTTGTCGAGCTCGCCTTTTCCTTCAGCTCGGGGATGCTTACGATCGCGTTATCCATGGTCCGCCACATTCTGGCCAAAGCAGCACAGATCGCTGGCGGGTGCGTGGCGTCCCGACGCCTGCCCCGAGTGCTTACGTGTCGTATCGGTGTCTCATCTCGGTCACATCGGCGATACAAACACCGTCCCGAAGCCAATGCCCTTCGTCCTTTCAAGCCGAAGGTCGCCAATACGAATCTAGTCGGGCGCATTCCCACCTTTCGGCCGTGTCGATCGGGCACCCTCAAAGTCCCTTAGTACTCCCACTCATCTGCCCTATTCTTTCCGGCATGGATAGCCAGATAAGCGGAGGCAGCGGGTCGTCGGAGGGGAAGATGGCGCGGGGATGGCGGCTGACTAAGGTCGCCTGGGATCTGATTCGGCGGGATCCGACGATGATCGCGATCGCTCTGATCGGGACGGGATTCGGGCTCGCGGGAGGGGCGGCGACGATGTACTTCTCGGGATGGTTCACGTCGCCGACCCATTCGAACGGGAGCTTGGCGTTGGCAGGTTTGATCGCGCTCTACCCGATGACTTTCATCAGCGTGTTCTTCAACGTCGCGCTCGCTGGTGCGGCGGCGGCCAGTCTCGATGGGCGTCCGATCGGTGTCCGGGAAGCGCTGGACATCTCTTGGAAGCGGGTCGGGCGGATCGCGCAGTGGGCCCTGTTGGCTGCCGGGGTCGGTTTCATCCTCGACGAGGTGGCCGCGAGGATTCCGGGCGCCGGGCGGGTCGCATCGTGGCTCCTCGGTGCGGCTTGGAGCCTGGCGACCATCTTTGCAGTACCACTGCTTGCACTCGAGGGCACCGGGCCGCTCGAGACCGCCAAGGGGTCGGTTGGCCTGATCAAAGGGAAGTGGGGTGAGGGGATCACCGGACTGGTGAGCATCGCGGCCTGGAGCACCATTGCCTTCGTCCCGATCGGGATCGCCTTCGGCGCCGGACTGGCCGTCAGAGGCAATGACCCGAACCTCGGCGCGGCGCTGATCGCGATCGCCATCGGAGGGCTGTTGCTGGTCTCGGCGCTTGCCCTCGCCACCCGCGAGATTTTTGCCGTCGCCCTCTACCGCTACGTCAACGGGGTTCCGAACACTGGCGGCTTCGCCGAGGAGGATCTCGCCGAACCGTTCAGCCGGCGCGGCAAACGTGATTGAGCCCTTCCTTTCTTCCCGCGGTTCTGATCCGACCGTTATCGGTTTTCCCAGCCGCAGTGCGAAGGGCCGGAGCATCATCCTGAAGAAGTTGAATAATCCGGGGAGTGGCGGGGGCCGGACCAGATCAGGCATGGTCGTTCCTGGTTGTCGATGAGGAAAAGCGACAGCACCAGGGGAACGAGGGCTACGACGACGACCCGAGCAGGTACTACAGCTGGGACTCGACCGTGGCCAATCGAAAAGGCCCGGGGGAGGGTGACCTTTGTGTGGTGCGGGACTCGCGCGGGCTGCTGGGCATCTCGCAAATCGACGGGATAGTCGAGCGGGAGGGGACGAAGACTCGATCGCGATGTCCCCACTGTGAAAGCACGGCCTTCAAGAGCCGGGCCACGAAAAAACCTAAGTACAAATGCAGCAACTGCATGAGAGCTTTTCCTCGCCCCAAGGAGGAGGAGATCTCGGTGACCTTCTATCGAGCTGATTACGCTCGGAGTTGGGTGTCGGTCGGGGGTGCGGTATCGGCGGCCGAACTCGAGGCGAGCTGTTATCGGTCCGCAGCAAAACAGCACGCCATCCGTCTGATCGATCCCGATGCCCTTCGAGCACTGGTGACCGACCGCGAGGTGCTGATCGGTGGCGCTTGGTGGAAATCGGGTGGAAGCGTTGAGCCGGCCGAGATTCCGGGCGGCTCTCGCGAGCTCACCTCATTGGGACGGATCGGGCAGCGAGAGTTTCGTCGCCAGCTGCTGCAGCGATTCGGTCCGGTATGCGCCTTCACGGGGCCGCAGCCGGAGAAGAGCCTGCATGCAGCGCACGTGATTCCTTATGCGAAAAGTGCTCGCCATGAACTTGCCGCCGGACTCCTGCTGAGAGCGGATCTGCACGCTCTGTTCGACGCCGGGTTGATCACCGTCGGCGGGGACCTGAAAGTGCGGGTCGACCCATCTCTCCGCTCATTCCGTGACCTTGCCCGGCTCGACGGGTCGGCTTTGCGGGTCAGATCCGGCGACTCTCTGCTGCCACAGCTGAGGGAGATCCTCAAGCAGAAAGAAGCAGAGGGCTAGTCGCCGCCGCGGAGACGTTCGTCGGCGGCGCGGACCGTGGCGGAGGTCTCCTGCATCGCGGTCTCGATGCGCTCTTGCAGCTTCGGATCGCTCGTGGCGAGGATGCGGGCCGCCAGGAGGCCGGCGTTGCGGGCTCCGTCGATCGCCACCGTCGCGACGGGGACGCCTTTGGGCATCTGGACGATGGAGAGGAGGGAGTCGAGGCCGTCCAGGTTGTTGAGGGAGCGGGGGACGCCGATGACGGGGAGGGGGGTTACGGCGGCGAGCATGCCGGGAAGGTGGGCGGCTCCGCCGGCGCCGGCGATGATGACTTTGAATCCATTCTTTGCGGCTTCGCGGCCGAAGGCGATCATCTCGTCGGGGGTGCGGTGGGCGGAGAGGATCCGGAGTTCGGAGGGGATGCCTAGCTCGGTGAGAGCCTCGGCCGCGGGGGTCATGGTCTCCAGGTCGGATTCGCTGCCCATTGCGATGGCTACCAGGGGCTGGCTCATGGGCGATCTCCTTGGAGTAGGGCGCGGACCTGTTGGGTCTTGGCGCGGGCGGTGTCGAGGTCGGGGCCGAGGACCGTTGCGTGGCCTAGCTTGCGGCCCGGCCTGTAGCCCTTGGCGTAGAGATGGAGGCGAACGTCGGGATCGGCGATGAGGTCCGGGACGCGCTCCAGTGGGTCCACTCCGTTGTCGGGGCCGAGGAGGTTGACCAGAGCCACCGCCGGGGCTCGGAGCTCGGTTGAACCCAGGGGCCAACCTAGGACCGCCCGGAGGTGCTGCTCGAACTGGGAGGTGACACTGCCCTCGATCGTCCAGTGGCCGGAGTTGTGGGGACGAAGGGCGAGCTCGTTGATGAGGATCCCGTCGTCAGTGAGGAAGAACTCGACCGCGACGATGCCGGTGGCGTCGATCTCCTCGACCAGCCGCCGGGCGATCTCGGTCGCCTCCGCCTGCACCTCGTCGGGCAACGCCGCGGGGACGAGGGTCTCGTGGCAGATCGCGTCCTTCTGGATCGTCTCGACGACCGGGTAGATGGCGATCTCACCGGTGGTGCTGCGGGCGGCGAGCACGGCGAACTCGCGGCGGATCGCGATCAGCGGCTCCAGGATGAGGGTGCCGTCGATTTTCGCGACCAGGTCGGTAGCCGCCTCGCGGTCATCGAGGACAAAGACGCCGCCGCCGTCGTAGCCGCCTCGGGGGGTCTTGGCGACTATCGGCCAGCCCTGCTCGCCCGCGAAGGCGTCGACGTCCTCGATCGACTCGGCGACCGCGAAGGGCGGCAAGGGGAAGCGCTCGGAGAGGTTCTCCCGCGCGTACTGCTTGTCCTGGGCGAAGAGGACCGCCTCCGGCGAGGGGGCCATGTGCACGCCCTCGGCCTTCAGCTGAGCCAGCAGGTCGGGGTCGAAACCCTCGTGGTCGAAGGTCAGGACGGCGGCGCCATCGGCGAGCGCGCGCAGGTTCTCGGCGGTGTCGTCGCCGACGAGCGTCCGCGCTCCGGCAAGCACGGCCGACTCGGTCTCCGCCCCCGCCAGGATCCTCAGTTCGACCCCGAGGGAGATCGCGGCCTGCTGGGTCATCTGCGCCAGCTGCCCGGCGCCGGCCATCGCCACCACGGCCGAGCGCTCGTCGGAGCGCGGCGCACCGGTCCACCGAGCGTCGCTGCCCGCGGTGGGCTCCAAAGTCCGATCTGCCATCCGCGGCCATCATAAAGTCCGCCCGGGCCGCGCTCGGTCCGAGGGCGATCAACGATCCGTGGTTTGACGGATGCGGGTGGGCGGGCCGTGTGGGAGGGTCGGCCGACGATGCTCCGGCGCCTCTCAGCGATCACCTCACTCGCCGTCCTCGGCGCGCTCTTCTTTGGCACGGCCGGCGCGCAGGCGCTGATCGCGCCGCCGACCGAATGGGACGTATCCCTTTCCGGCAAGCAGACCGTGAAGTGGAGCTTCGACGCCGAAATCCCGGAAGCGTGCGAAGCCTATTACGGGACGACGAGCCAGAAGGCGCAGGGCAGCGGCTCCGTCTCGATGAGCTTCGCGTCGAAGAAGCCGATCTCGGCGCGGACCTACCTGGCCGCAAACAAGCTCAACTTCTCCTCGTTCAGCACCAACGGGTGGTCGGTGCCGGGGCGCTACTCGAAGCAGGGAAAGTTCTCGGTCATCAACGGCCGCCCCTGCGGCTGGGTCGAGGGCGATCCCGAGCCGCTCTCGAAGATCGCCCCCAGCAACGATTGCGGCAGCGCGAAACAGCCGGTCGGGGTCTCGCTCGATTGGTCGGACGGGAACTTCGTCCTCGGCGCCGGGTTCGGTCAGCTTCCCTGGGGCGCGTGCCCGGGCGTGGCCGAGTCGGACATGCGGATCCTGCGGACGACCGCCTGCAAGCCCAAAGTCGATGAAGGCGTGATCGAGGGCGACCTCCTCGCGGCGATGACCGCCAAGCTGGACGCCTCGAAGTTCACCGCCCGCAAGAAGTTCAGCGTCGACGCCTCGGGAGAGTTCCACTGCAGCTTCCCCTCGACCTGGCCGAACGACGCGCTGCTCAAGGTCGACATCAGCGCGTCCTACCGCGTGACGTTCAAGCCGCAGGGCTGAGCCGCCCCGGATTGCCCCTCATTGGGTCGGGTACCTGATCCATTCGTGAGACCCGACCCTTGAGGGGGCAGTGACATGGCTCAGACGAAAAAAAGCTCGACCGCGGCGCGACCTAGTCCGTCGCGGAGGTCGAAATCGACCAAAGCGAGCACGACGAAAAAAGCACGGCCCGCGGCGAAAAGTAGCAACGGGTCGGGCAGATCCACCAGCAGGCCCGCGGCGAAATCGAGCAGCAAACCGGCGAGCAAAACTCGCAGCCGCTCGACGAGCAAAGCGCGCAGCCGGTCCTCCGGCTCGAGCGGAAACGGCTCCGGCTCCAACCCGGTGGAGGCCGTGCGCGACACCGTGGAGGAGAAGGCGAAGTCCGCGGGCTCGAGCATCGGCGGCGCGGGCAAAGCCGTCGGCAAGGTCGCGAGCAAGGCGAAGCTGCCGCTCGTGGCAAGTGGCGCGGCGCTCGCCGGGGTCGCCGGCGGGGTGGCGTTGGCCGCGTCCAGGAAAGGGCACCGCGGCGGGATCGCCTCGGCGCTGCGCAAGCCGAAGATCAAGGTCGACACCGGCGATGTCGCCAGGGTCGCGAAGGAGGTCGGCAGCTTCAGCACCCAGGTCGGTGCGCTCGCCGGGGAGCTGCAGCGCAACCGCGAAGCGGCAAACAACGGGAAGCACCGGTCGCCGATCGAGGTGGCCCTCCACGGGCTGACCTCCCGGCACTGAGGAGCTGGCCCGGCTCAGGTCGCGCGCGCGGGAGGGCGCGACCGACCATCTCGTCTCGAGGCCCTAGGGCCGCGCCTCCAGGATCAGGTTGAAGGGCGTCTCGGTCGCCCGGTGGACGTCGGAGAAGCCGCCGCTCTTGATCACTTCGGCGAGGCGCTTCTCACCCGCCTGCGCGCCGAGCGCCAGGCCGACCTCCTGGTCCAGGGACGCCGGCGTGCAGATCATCGTCGAGGCGCCGTAGAAGACGCGGCCGACCGGATTGAGGTTGTCCTCGACGCGGTCGCCGGCGAAGGGCTCGACGATCAGCCAGGTGCCGTCGGGCGCGAGGGTGTCGTGGATGTGGGTCGAGGCGCCGACCGGGTCGCCCATGTCATGAAGGCAGTCGAAGACGGCGACCATGTCGTAGCCGGTGCCGGGATAGTCCTTGGCGGTGGCGACTTCGAACTCGGTGTTGTCGATGCCCGCCTCGGCGGCGGCTTCGCGGGCGCGTTCGATCGAGGCCGGGTGGTAGTCGAAGCCGTGGAACTCCGACTCCGGGAAGGCTTCCGCCATGAGGACGGTGGAGGCGCCGTGGCCGCAGCCGATGTCGGCGACCTTCGCGCCCTCGGCGAGCTTCTCCTCGACGCCTTCGAGGGCCGGGATCCACTCGGCGATGAGGTGGCCCTTGTAGCCGGGGCGGAAGAAGCGCTCGGTGCCCTCGAAGAGGCGATGGTCGTGCTCGTGCCAGCCCATGCCCTCGCCTGATCTGAAGGCGTCGGTGATCTTCTCCTCGTCGGCATAGAGGGAGGCGATCAGCTCGTAGGCGCCGAGGAGGTAGAAGGGGCTCTCCTCGTCGGCGAGCGCCATCGCTTGCTCCGGTGGCAGTTCGTAGGTGTCGGCCACGCCGTCGTAGGTGACGTAGCCGCCCGCGGCCTGGTTGCGCAGCCACTCGCGCACCGAGCGCTCGGCAACGCCCGCCGCCTCTGCAACTTCCTGGGACGTCATCGGGCCGTGGCCCGCCATCGCCTTGTAGAGGCCCAGGCGCTCGCCGATCAGGAAGAGCGGCGCGCTGATCACCGCCCCCATGTCGGTCACCGCCTGACCCATGAATGCTTCGAGCTTCTCGGGATCGATCTCGGTCGCGGCCATTTCCGCCTCCATGCGTCTATGAGGTTTTTAGGACGAGATCCCTGCTCGACTTCGAGTAGACCACCGGCGGCGCGGCTGTCAAGGTCGCCTACCGCTCTCTGACCGGATTCATGCGCACGGCGGCGCCGCCAAGGTCGTCCGGGAGATCGACCGGATCGAGGGCAAGGCCCTCTACCGCCAGTCGGACTGGGGCTACGCGATCGTCGACCAGCGGGAGCGGCAAGGTGCTGGCGTCCCAGAACGCCCACAAGATGTTCGATACCGGGTCGACGATGAAGACCTATGCGGTGTCGACGGCGCTGCTCGCCGCGGTCAAGCTCGGCAGCCGCAACTGTCAGCATGGGATGGGGGCGGAGGTCGAAACCGCGACCGGCCTCGGCGCGCGGCGCTCGGAAGTCATTCCGTTCGACGGGGCGGGCTCCGACGACCGCGGCCGGACCACGCCGCCGGGCACGCGCAGATCAAGACCGGCAACCGCGTCGTCGGCGGCAACGGCGCCGGACAGATCAACGTGCTCGGCAACAGCCTGGCGGGCTACGTGACGACCAGCCACGGCCGCAGGCTGGTGCTGGCGATCGCCGTCGGCAACGTGCCGATCAAGACGCCGGAAGGGTTCTTCGGCGTCGTCGACGACCAGGCGGAAATGATCGAGTCCGTCTACGAGCACCTCTAGGACGGGGGAAATTCCGCCAGCCTCCGGGGGTATCGGGGCCTCAAGGCCTCTCGCGGCGCATAGGGTCTTCTCGTCCTGGCTCATCATTGGAGGAAGCGCGATGCGGATCCGAGGCTTCTCGTCTCGTCGTTGGCTGTTCACGTTGTGTGCGGTGTTGGCCATGGGGCTCGTGCTGGCGCTTTCGGCCGCGGGCGCCGCGGGGAAGGCGAGTTGCAAGAAGGGCGCCGAGGCGGCCGGATGCAAGCTCCCCGACGGCACGCGCTTCCACCAAGCCCTGGGCGAAGGCCGGTCGCTCACTGTGGGGATCGGCGGCAAGGGGATCTCGGTGACGCTCGCCGGGGTCCCGATCAGGTGCACGAAGCCCGCCTCGATGCAGGGCGAGGAAGAGCGGATCGGGCTCGGCCTGTCCGCCCCGGGGGACCCGGAAGTGGGCCAGCTCTACACGCTGACGAAGACCAGATCGCGGAGTGAGGGCAAGGGCCGCGGCACCACCTCGAGCACCACCGAAGTGACCCTGAAATTCAAGTCGGGCAAGGCCGTCCTGGTCAGCGTCCATCAGGTGACGACCGTCGGCGGCAAGGTCAGCTGCGAAGGCAACGGCAGCTTCAGGGTCGAGCGCCAGAGCTGAGCGCCGCACGCGCGCACGGCGCGGCGTGCACCGCTAAGCGGATGACCGATGCGCCGGCGCGGTCGTGGGAGAATCGCCGCCGCTGATGGCCGACCTCGTCTCATCGCGTCGCCTCGCCCGGGCACGGCTGCTCGCGGCATTTCTGGTCGCGTCGCTTCTGCTCGTCGGCGTGGCGGCCGGCATCGGCACCGCCGCCACCCCGGCCGGCGAGCCCGCTCCGGTCCCGGCCACCTCCGCCGCCGAGCGCGCCTGGATCCACCGCACCTTGTCGCGGATGACGCTGGAGGAAAAGGTCGGCCAGCTCTTCGTCATCAACGGGTTCGGCACCGGCGTCCACGACAAGGACCCGCAGATGGTGAAGCTGAACCGCCAGTTCTACGGCGTCCCCGATATCGCGGCGCTGATCCGCAAGTTCAAACCGGGCGGGATCATCTACTTCGACTGGTCCAACAAGCTGGAAGACCCGCGGAAGATCCAGGGGCTCTCGAACGGGATCCAGCACGTTGCGCGGCAGGGCGGCGCGGGGGTGCCGATGCTGATCTCGACCGACCAGGAGGAGGGGGAGGTGACGCGGATCGGCGCGCCCGCCACGGTGTTCCCGGGCAACATGGCGCTGGGCGCGACGCGCAGCCTCGGCCTCACCCGGAAGGCCGCGCGGATCACCGGGGAAGAGCTGCGCGCGATGGGGATCAACGTCGACAACGCGCCGGTCGTCGACACCAACTCCAACCCGCTGAACGAAGCCGACGGCGTGCGGTCCTTCGGCGGGCGCCCGGGCTTCGTCGCCCCGTACGGGGTCGCCGCCGTCCGCGGCTACCAGGCCGATGAGGGCTCGACCGGCGTGGCGGCGACGGCGAAGCACTTCCCCGGCCTCGGGGACGTCGCGATCAACCCCGACGACGGCGCGGTCTCCTCGCCGCAGACGCTCGTCGAAGTGCACCGGGAGAACTTCCCGACGCTGGCCGCGGCGATCGGCGCCGGAGTCGACCAGGTCATGGTCACCCACATCCTCTTCCCGAAGATCACCGGGTCGAAGTGGCCGTCGAGCCTCTCCCGTTACTGGGTCACCGGGCAGCTGCGCGGCTACCTCGGCTACGAAGGGCTGATCACCACCGACGCGCTCGACGCCGCCGCCGTCAGTTCCTTCCCGCCGGCGCAGGTGGCATTGAAAGCGTTCGGCGCCGGCAACGACCAGCTCCTGGAGATCGCCCAGCCGGAAGAGCTCGAAGGCTCCGACAAGCCGCCCGCCGACCTCCTCGCGGCGCGGCGCGCGATCCTCACCGCGGTGAAACGCAGCCCGGCGAAGATGCGGGCGCTGAAGGCCTCGGTGGTACGGGTGCTGCGGCTGAAGTGGAAGCTCGGCCTGGCCGCCGATCCGCTCACGAAGCCGGCGCGGGTCAAGCAGGCGGTCGGGACGCCGGCGCACCTGGCGGTGGCGAAGCTGGCCGCACAGCGCTCGATCACGATGCTGCGCAACGAAGGCTACGTGCTGCCGCTCGCCCGGAACACCGGGCAGAAGGTCCTCGTCACCGGCTTCGGCGAAACGACGACGAAGACGCTGGGCGCGGCGATCGCCGCCCATGGCCTCGTACCCCAGGTCCTCGACACCGGCTTCAGCCCGAGCCCGGAAGCGATCGCCGAAGCGGTCGCGGCCGCCCGCGGGAGCGAACTGGTCGTCGTCTCGACCTTCAACGCCTGGACGCCGGGGTCCTCCCAGGTCGAATTGGTCGACCAACTCCTCGCCACCGGCACCCGGGTGATCGTCGCCGCCGTCGGCACGCCCTACGACATCGCCTACCTCCCCGGCGCCCCGACGTTCATCACCAGCCTCAGCTACGAGCCACCCTCGCTCGAAGCGATGGTGGAAGCGATGTTCGGCGAAATCGGCCCGCGCGGGAAGCTGCCGGTGACGATCACCGCCCCGGCGTCATCGAAGGTGCTCTACCCGTTCGGGGCGGGGATCGGGTTCGAGCCGGGGGGCTGAGGGGGGCGTTTTTCGGGGGACGTGAGGGTTTCGTGACTAACTCCAAGGGTTCGTCACGGTTCCGCCTGAAACTCCACGGTCTCGACACGGTTCCGTCGCATCTGGAATCAGCCCTTCGCTCTTTCCCTCCCGTATGGGGGGCAAACGACGAACGGCTGTCGCGGGCGGCGGCGGATCGAGGAGGAACGTGCGCGGAAGCGTGGAGTTCGTGGAAGAACCCTCGCGGAGGTGTGGACTTCGTGTCGTCTCCCTCACGTCTCCCTCAACCCCGTCGGAGATCCTTCACAGTCTTCATACCCCGGCCGTCTCGGGCACGGTCACAGCCAGCCAGGGCCGTGACCGAGACGGCCGCTCTCGCCGACCCCGCCTCGCGTCCCTTTCCTCGGGCGCCAGCTTCACCCCGCTACTTGAGCCCCAGCCGTATCGGCCCTTTGACCTCGCCGATCGTCACCCGCTCGCCTTTCTGGGTGACCTCGATTCGGCCGGCGTCGGCAAGCTTCGCCGCCGCCTCGCGCACCGGCTCCATATAGGGACGGAAGTCGGCGTCGCCTCCGAGGACGCGGGCGGCTTCGGAGGGGCAGATGGTCTTGTCAGGGCCGCGGGCGTCCAGCAGCTCGAGGATGGCGTCGTGGGCGCGCTTCTCGATGTCGGGGTCCGTGGCGGGCATGAGACGCAGGTACCCGGGTAGCTTTGGGCATGGCGATCGAGGTCCGTCCCGCCACCGATTTCGGCGACGTGAAGACGATGGTCGGCCCGAAGAAGCCGGGCGCGAACGTCTGCTGGTGCCTCAGCTACCGGCTCGACTCGAAGGAGAACCGGAGCCTCCGGGGCGAGGCCCGGGCGGAGAAGCTGAAGAGCCTCCTGCGGGAAGGCCCGGTGGGGGTGCTCGCCTACGAAGGCGACGAGGTCGTGGGATGGGCGGCGGTGGCGCCCCGGGCGCGGACGAGCTACGCGCGCAGCCGCCGGATCCCGACGGTCGACGACCTCGATGTGTGGTCGGTCTGGTGCATCAGGGTGCGGCCGGGCCACCGGGGCGAGGGCATCTCCCACGAGCTGCTGCGCGGCGCGGTCGAGTTCGCCTGGGAAGGTGGGGCGCCGGCGGTCGAGGGTTATCCGCTCGACAACCGCGGTGAGAAGGTGGACCTGACGATGGCCTACGCAGGCACCCGCGGGCTGTTCGAGAAGGCCGGGTTCGAGAAGGCCGCCGACACCACGTCCACGCTCGACGGCTTCCCGCGGGTGCTGATGCGGCTCGAGCGCGGCTGAGCGGCGCGCTCAGTGGAAGGCGTAGGGACCGGTGATCTCGTCGGGCTCGGCGCCGAGCAGGGCGGCGAGCTTCGCGCGCTCGACCTCCGGCTCGCCGGGCCGCGCCTCGATCATCGTCCAGGCCGCGGGGCGGGTCTCACCGTTGCCGTTGGCGCTGCGGGCCATCGGGACGGCGCGGGCGCCGATCTCGACCAGGCGCTCGCGCTGCTCGGCGGCGAGGTCGCCGCGGATCCAGAACTGGAGAGGTGCCATCCCCGAAGGCTAGGAAGGGGATGGGGAGGAGGCATCGGTACGGGGGCGTGTGCACGGGACCGTTCACCGTCCCGAGACGCCGTGACCGAAGCCGGTCGGGCCGCCTGAAGCGACGACCCGACCGTTCGGCCTATTCGACTGCCTTTTTCAGCTCGGCGCCCGCGCTGAACCTCGGCACCTTCTTCGCGGCGATCTGCATCGACTCGCCGGTCTGCGGGTTGCGACCCGTACGGGCCTCCCGCTGGGAGACCGAGAATTTGCCGAAGCCGGTCAACCGGACTTCGTTCCCCGAGCTCATCTGCTCCTCGATCGCCTTCAGCGTCGCGTCGACGGCGCGTTTTGCGTCAGCGCCGCTGAGACCGCTTCGCTCGGCGACGTCACGGACCAGGTCGTCCTTGCCTATCAGTGCCATGGATCATCCTCCGAACATCTCGGTGCTCCGCTTTACACGCGGACTTATCCTGAAAACCGTATCCGTGCCGTAGGTCGTTCCCCCGGCAGGGCGGGGTTTTCGGCCTCAATCGTCGCTTCGACGGCCCCGCAGGCGGGCCCAGCGGTCCCGCAATTTGAGCCCGATGATGCCGCCGCTCGCGAGCAGGATGGGGCCGAAACTGAGGGCCGTCTCCTCGACCGGGATGCCCGCGATGTGGCCGAGGGGGAGCATCAGCCGCGCCCGTCGCCGGCCGCGCCTGCGAGGGTGCGCTCGAGGTTGTCGAAGCAGTTGTTCCAGCCGCCTTCGTGGGAGCGGGCCGAGGCCTCGTCGCGCAGGTTCGAGTGGGTGAAGGTGACGGCGGTCGCGCCGTCCGCCTCGGCGAAGGCGATCTCGATCAGCGTCTCGCGGTCCTCGTCGTCGTTGTCCCAGGTCCAGGTGAAGGCGAGGCGGCGGGGGCGGTCGACCACGGTGTAGTGGCCGCCGCCGCCGTGCGTGTCGCCGTCGGGCTCGCGCATGACGACGCGGACGGCGCCGCCGACGCGGAGGTCGACGCTGGCCTCGCTGGTGGTCCAGTCGCGCTGCGCGTGCCACCAGCGTCGCATCACGTCCTCGTGGGTGAAGGCGTCGAAGACGGCCGTCGCCGGCGCCTCATAGGTGCGCTCGATGACGAGGGTCTCGGAGGTCGAAGCCTCAGACACTGTTCGATCCTCTCTGGGACTGGGTGCTTGGGTCAAGGGCGTGCGTGAACGGTTCGCCTCCCTCGTATGCGTCGTGGTAGTTCCACCACACGTACGCCTGGGTCTGCGGATAGCCCTCCGGCGAGTCCTCCCACTTCTCCTGGCGCCCGAGGGGCGTGAGGTCGAGGTAGCTCCAGGTGGTGCCGAGCGCTTCGTCGCCGCGCTTGTCGACGAAGTAGGTGCGGAAGACGTCGTCGCCCTCGCGGATGAAGACGTTGTGGCCGTGCCATTCGTCGACGCCGAAATCACGGTCCCAGTCGTCGGTGAGCGTGTACCAGGGCACTTCCCATCCCATTTCCTCGCGCAGCCGGGCGATCTCCGCCTGCGGCGCGCGCGAGGCGTAGGCGAGCGTGGTATCGCGCTCGTTCAGGTGGGCGAGGTGGGCGACCTGGTCGGCCCCGAAGGAGCAGCCGCGGCAGCCGCGCTCCGGCCAGCCGTTGACGTCCGGGTCGAAGAAGAAGCGGTAGACGATCAGCTGGCGGCGGCCCTCGAACATGTCGAGGAGGGAGACCTCGCCGTCGGGCCCCTCGAACGTGTACTCCTTCGTCACGGCCTGGCGCGGCATCCGCCGGCGTTCGGCGGCCAGCGCGTCACGCGCTCGCGTCAGCTCCTTCTCCTTCACCAACAGCTCCTCGCGGGCGGCGGCCCACTCCTCGGGCGATACGACCGGCGGCAGGTTCATCGCTGCTCCTCCTTCAGGTGATCCTCGACGACATCGAACAGGCGGGTCCAGATCTCGCGCTGGCGGACCATCCACTCGGTCGCCTCCTCCAGCCCCTCGGTCCGCAGTGACAGCACGTGGTTGCGGCCGTCGACGACGCGGCTGACGACCCCACTCTCCTCGAGCACCTTCAGGTGCTTGGAGATCGCGGGCTTGGAGACGCCGAAGTCACTCGTCACTTCGCCCACCGTGGCGGGCCCGGCGGCGAGCCGTTCGACGATCTGGCGACGGATCGGATGGGACAGCGCTTTGAACGGACTGTTAACCATTTGGTGAACAGTATCAGAGAGGTCGCGCGACGCTTGCCCAGACGTCCGCGGGCCGCCGACGCGATTAGGGTGCCGCGCATGCGCAAAGCCCTTCTCTCGGCCGTCCTCGTCGCCCTGCTCACCGCCGCCTTCGCCGCCACCGCGTCGGCGGCGCCGACCGCCATCGGCTCGGCCACCTGCACGCCGAAGACGAACATCGAGGCGATCGTCGACGACTCCGGCTCGATGGTGGTCACCGACCCGAACCGCCTGCGCGTAGGGGCGATGGACCTGCTGATCCAGACGCTGCCGCAGTCGACGACGCTCGGCGCGGTCGAGTTCGGCTCCGGCATCGAAGGGATCCCCGGCGTCTTCGAAGGGAATCCCGGCGCCTACACCCTCTTTCCGCCCGAGCCGATCAAGCCCAACTCGGCGGCGATGCAGGGTGCGCTGCAGGCGAACATCAACGCCGATGACGGGGCGACCGACTACAACGGGGCCTTCGCCAAGGCCGACGCCGACGACCCAGCCTCCCAGGCACGCATCTTCCTCACCGACGGCGGCCACGACGAAGGCACCTACAACGAAGCTCACCTCGCTCACGACGTGCCGACCTATGTGATCGGCTTCGGCACCGCGGTCGGCTCACCGGAAGACAAGGCGCGGCTGAAGAAGATCGCCACCGACACCGGGGGCAAGGTCTACGACCTCGAAGACGCGAGCCAGCTGCAGGCGGTCGTCAACGCCATCGGCGCCGAACTCACCTGCACCACCCCGCCGCGTCAGTTCACCGACGAACTCACCCAGGGTCAGAGCAAGACCCACACCGTCACCGTCGGCCCGAAGACCCAATTCCTCCGCGTCACCCTCACCTGGGCCGAACCCGGCGACAACTTCAAGCTGACCAACCTGCGGATCAAGTCCCACGGCCGCATCGTCGCCGCGGCGCGCCCGCAGAAGCTCCCCAAGCCGAAGAAGCTGAAGGTGACCGTCGCCGCCAAGAGCAGCACCTTCACCGTGCTGAAAGTCGCCCACCTGACCCCCGGCGCCCTGCAATTCGCGGTGAAGGCGGCAAAGGCCTCCGGTCCGGTGAAGGTGACGACCCAGGTGGGCGGCGAAACCGGCTGACGCGGGGCGTTTCGCCGATTGCCGCCGGCCGGTTAGGCTGCGCCGATGCGTAGCCGTCTCGTCCTCCTCGCTGCCCTGGTCGCCCTCCTCCTCGCAGTCCTGCCGGGCGTCGTCGCGGGAGCCGCCTCGCTGTCGTCGGCGACCCAGCAGCGTCTCGACCGCGCCCTCTCCGGTGCTTTCGCGAAGACCCGCGCACCGGGTGCGATCGTCGGCGTCTGGATCGGGGGCAAGGGCTGGACCGCGACGAAGGGCACCGCGGTGCAGGGCAGGAAGACGACGCCGTCGATCGGGGATCGCACCCGCATCGGCTCGGTCACGAAGACCTTCACCGGCACGGTGATCCTGCAGCTGGTCGAAGAAGGGAAGCTGCGCCTCGACGAGCCGATCGCGAAGTGGTTCCCGGAAGCGCCCGAAGCCGCGAACATCACGATTCGGGAGCTCGGCGACATGAGCAGCGGGATCGACACCTACACCGCCGACGAAGCGATCACCAACAGGTACTTCGCCGATCCGACCAGGTCCTGGAAGCCCGCGGACCTGATCGCCGGCGGCCTCTCCCAGCCGCGGAAATTTGCCCCGGGCACCGGCTTCTTCTACTCCGACACGAACACCCTGATGCTGGGACAGATCGCCGAAGCGGTGACCGGCAAGTCGATCGGGACCCTGCTCCGCGAACGGATCTTCGTGCCGCTGAACCTCAAGGGCACGAGCTTCCCGTCGACCTCGAAGCTGGCGGCGCCGTTCTGGAACGGCTACACCGATCAGTCCATCAACGGGCCCGGCCCGCTCCACGACTCGACCGACTGGAGCCCGACCTTCGCCTGGGCGGCCGGCGCGATCGTCTCGACCCTCCCCGACCTGCACCGCTGGGCGGTGGCGATGGGCACCGGGTCCCTGCTCAGCCCCGTCGAGCAGGCGGAGCGGCTGAAGCCGAACCCCCACTCGGTCGCGGGCGGGCGCGCCTACCTCTTCTGCCTCGGCCGCGACCATGGCTGGCTGACCCACACCGGTGACATCCCCGGCTACAACTCGACCGTCGCCTACCTGCCGAAGGCGAAGGCGACCGTGGTCGTCCTCACCAACACCGACGCCGAAGCGGACGACCCGGCGGCGGGCGAAGACGCCCTGCCGGCCCCGTTCATCTTCAGCGCGTTGGCGAAGGTCGTCACCCCCGGCAACGTCCCCACCGGCACGCACTAGGCCCGAGCGGGAGCGGCGGGGGCGCCGGGCCGGCGCTCTGGGGTGGAAAGGGACGGAAAGGGACGCAGGCCGTCTCGGCCCCCACACTTCCGTGCGTATTGTCCAACACGCACGAACGCGCTCGCTGAGTTAGGCGCCCTATAGCGCCCTTAACTCAGCGAGCGTCGATCCGACCTCCGCCCGAACCTGTGCCGACTTCCCTCGTTGTCCCACGAACCCCTCCCGTCCAGGACGCCCCTAGGACTGCCGCCCCCGCCGGGCACAACGCAGCTCCCCGGCCACGTCCGCCCCGGCCCGACCTCTACTCCTCCGGCCGATACGGGCCCGGCTTCGGTCGGGCTTTGCCGCCGGGGAAGGCGAGGCGGAAGATCGTCCGCTGCACCATCCCCAGCTGCTGGAGGAACGGGCCGCTGTTGTAGGGGAGGCCGTAGCGCTCGCAGATGTCTTTCACCTGGGGGGCGATCTCGGCGTAACGGGTGGACGGCATGTCGGGAAAGAGGTGGTGCTCCACCTGGTAGCCGAGGTTGCCGCTGGCGACGTGGAAGAGGGGGCTGCCCTCGATGTTGGCGGCGCCGGTGAGTTGGCGGATGTACCAGCCGCCACGGGTCTCGTCTTCGACTTCGGCGGGGCTGTAGGTGTAGGTCTGGTCGGGAAAGTGGCCGCAGAAGATGATCGCGTAGGACCAGAAGTTGCGGGCCACGTTGGCGCCGGCGTTGGCGACGGCGGCGCGGCGGTAGGCCTGGGTGCCGTCGGCGAGGGCGCGGCGGGCGACCCGGCCGAGGCGGCTCTCGCGCTTGCGCCGGCCGAGGCGGCGCCACGGTTTCGGCTCGGGCTTCGCCGCCTCGATCGCGGCGCCGACGGCGGCGCTCGCCGCCGCGCTCACCAGCGGCCAGGCGATGTAGTCCTTGACCACCTGGTCCCGCGCCTTGCCGCCGATCCCCTTCAGCTCCCGCTTCACCTGGCCCATCGACTTTTCCCCGCGGCGGATCGCCTCGAAGTCGAGGTCATGCAGCGCAACGCCCCACTCGAAGAGACCCGCCAGGATCACGTTGTAGAGGGGCTGGAGCAGGTACACCGGGTGCCAGCCCTGGTGCGGGTCGATCCGCATGATCTCGTAGCCGAGGTCCTTGTCCTTGCCGCGGATGTTGGTGAAGGTGTGGTGGACGTAGTTGTGTGAGTGCTTCCAGGCCTCCGCGGTCGAGGCGGTGTCCCAGTCCCAGGTGGAGGAGTGGATGCGCGGGTCGTTCATCCAGTCCCACTGGCCGTGCATGACGTTGTGGCCGATCTCCATGTTCTCGAGGATCTTGGCCGCGGCCAGGGCCGAGGCGGCGCCGATGGCGAGGGGGCGGAAGCGGGGCAGCAGGAGGCCGACGCGGCCCATCACCGCGAGGCGCCGCTGCATCTCGATCATCGCCTCGATGTAGCGACGGTCGCGTTCGCCGAGCTCTCCGGCGACGCGATCGCGGATTGTGTCGAACTCGCGCGCCAGCTCCTCGAGCTGCTCCGGGGTGAGGTGGGCGAGCGGGCTCTCCTCGTGAGTGTCGATCGGTGGGGTGACGGTGGTGCTCATGGTGTGGTGGTCTCCTTAAGGGTGTGGGTGTGTGTGTCGCCGGCGGCGCGCTAGAGCGCGATCTCGACCGGCCCTTCGGGTGCGTTGACGCAGGTGCGGACCATTTCCCCCTCGGTCCCGTGGACCTCGCCGGTGCGCAGGTCCCGGACCTCGCCGGAGCAGAGTCGGCCGATGCAGGTGCGGCAGATCCCCATCCGGCAGCCGAACGGCAACTCCGCCCCGGCGTCCTCTCCGGCGACGAGGATCGGCGTCGAGCCATCGCTCTCCGCCTCGATCCCCGACTTGGCGAAGACGATCCGACCGCCCTCGCCGGGGTTGGCGGCGCGGCCGATCACCGGCTGGAAGCGCTCCATCGCCAGCAGCTCCGGGTCGCCCTCGGCGTCCCAGTGGTCGACCAGCGCGTCGAGCAGCTCGCGCGGGCCGGAGGCGAACGTCCGCCGCTCGCGCCAGTCGGGGCAGAGGCGGTCGAGGTCGGCGGGGGAGATGCGGCCGTCGGTCCCGGTCAGCTGCAGGTGCAGGCGGTAGCCGCCCTGGCGCTCGTCGAGATCCGACAGGGCTCGCGCGAAGATCACGCGGTCGGCGGCGCGGGCGGAATGGACGTGGACCGCGTCGTCGAGGTCACCGGAGCGGTCGAGCGAGCGCAGCATCGACATGATCGGCGTGATCCCCGAGCCGGCGCTGATGAAGAGCAGCTTCGGCGGCACCGGCCGCGGCACGTAGAAGGTGCCTTCGACGCCGCCGAGCCGGACGATGTCCCCGGGCCGCGCGCCGTGCACGAGGTAGGGGGAGACGACGCCGGTGTCGACCCGCTTCGGCGTGATTCCGATCAACCCGTCGGGCCGCGCGGGGTCGGTCGTCAGTGAGTAGGCGCGCCAGTGGTGGACGCCCTCGACGACGACGCCGATCCGCAGGTACTGGCCGGGCCGGTGCCCGCGCCACTCGTGGCCGGGGCGGAACAGGACCGTGACCGCGTCCGCCGTCTCCTTCTCGATCCGCTCGATCCGCCCGCGCAGCTCCTGGGTGGACCAGAGCGGGTTGATCAGCTCGATGTAGTCGTCGGGGAGGAGCGGCGAGAAAAGCGAGCGCACCGCGTGGAGCGCCTTGCGCCGCAGCGCCGGGACCTGGGGGACCGCGCCGCGCTCAGCCATGTCGGTCGCAGTTGTGGGTTGCACGATTCATAGTTACCTCGTTTGAGGTTACATGGATCTGTAGAATCGTCAACGTGAGTACCGACACGCAAGCCACGCCCGCGGAGATGACGGTCGAGCAACTCGCCTACGAGACCGGCATGTCGGTCCGCAACATCCGCAACCACCAGTCGCGCGGCCTGCTGCCGCCGCCCGAGGTCCGCGCCCGCACGGGCTACTACGGCCCCGATCACGTCGCCCGCCTGCGCCTGATCCAGGAGATGCAGGCCGAGGGCTTCAAGCTCTCGGCGATCTCCCGCCTGATCGGCGAGCACGGGGCGGACGCCGACCGCTTCGTCGGCCTGCGCCAGGCCGTCACCGCGCCCTTCGACGACGAGGCGCCGGAGGTGCTGACCCTCGAGGAACTGAACGAGCGCTTCGGCGGCGACGACCCCAAGGTCCTGGCGAAGGCGCTGAAGCTCGGCCTCCTCGTCGACCTTGGCGACGAGCGCTACGAGGCCCCGAGCCCGACCCTCCTGCGGGCCGCCGAGGAAGTCCTCAGCATGGGGATCCCGCTCCCCGAGGCCCTCGCCACGATCGAGAAGCTCACCCGCGCCTCCAAGTCGAGCGCCCGCGCCTTCGTCTCCCTCTTCCTCGACGAGCTCTGGAAGCCCTTCGACGCCGCCGGCCGTCCCGACGAGGACTGGCCGAAGATGATCGCCGCGATCGAGCGCCTCCGCCCGATCGCCGTCGACGCCATGGTCGCCACCTTTCGCCTCTCCCTCACCGAAGAGGTCGACAAGGCCTTCGGCCAAGTCCTCGAACGCGCCCAGAAGAAGAAGTAGCCGCCGCGCGGTCGCGCTCCGCACCGCGAGCGGTTAACTTCCCGCGGGCGATGGTGGGGGCCCGCAGAGCATTGGTGACGATCGCGCTCGCGACGAT
>Ga0268266_10000499_pt1 | contig 56016 bp, 54 predicted proteins | sample KBSS13metaG_FD_190356 | JGI IMG/M metagenome (GOLD analysis project Ga0268266, IMG submission 190356) | Switchgrass rhizosphere microbial communities from Kellogg Biological Station, Michigan, USA - KBS S1-3 metaG (SPAdes) (version 2) | ecosystem: Host-associated > Plants > Roots > Rhizosphere...
CCCAGTTCGATCGTGCGCTTGGCAACGACATTGCCCCGCTCGACCACCAGCACCGAGGCCTCCTCATTGCTGATCTGGACGGCCCGCGCGGGAATTTCGATGCCGTCACGGCGGGTTCCGGCGATGAGGCGTCCTCGCACGAACTGGCCGGGCAGGAGCATGCGATCAGGATTGGGGAAGCGGGCGCGCAACGTCTGGCTGCCCGTGGAGGGGTCGACCGTCTGATCCGCGAAATCGAGGTGTCCGGAAGGGCCGTACTGCTCGCCATTCTCGAGCACGAGGCGCACCTCGATCGCATTCAGATCGGGGACGCTAAGCTCCCCCGACCGGACAAGCTGCTGGAAATCGAGCAGTTTGGAGCTCGATTGCGTGAAGGTCGCGTAGATCGGCGCCAGTTGGTTCACTTGGGTCAGCAAGGTCGCGGACGACGCGCTCACGAGGGCGCCTTCGGTCACCTGTGCCTTCCCGACCCGGCCGGCGATGGGCGCGCGCACGGTGGTGTAACTGAGTTCGAGGCGGGCCCGGTCCAGAGCGGCGCGCGCATCTATGACACTGGCATCGGCTTGCCGTGCATCCGACAGCGCCGCATCGTATTCCTGCGCGCTAACAGCCTTGCGGCTGACCAGCGGCTCGTACCGGGCGACGATGGAGCGGGCATTGGCGCGTGCGGCCATCGCGCGGTTAAGCGCGGCCTGCGCCTGGGCAAGCTGCGCCTGCTTGTCGCGCGGATCGATCTGGAACAGCGCTGCCCCGGCGGGCACGTCGGACCCTTCCTGGAAGAGCCGCCGCTCGACGATACCATCGACTCGCGCCCGCACCTCGGCCGTTCGCACCGCCTCGATCCGGCCCGGCAAGTCGACGATGTTGGGCACGTCCCCCGTCGCGACCGTGACCACATCGACCGGAGGGGCGGGAGGTGCCTGCTCCTCTTGGTGTCCACATGACGCCAGAAGAAGCAACATCGCCGCGCTGCCGCAGCAGCGCAGGGTCGTCGGGAAAGTCGGCACAGGAAAAGCTCCTCGGCAGGTTGGCCACGGTTCGTCTGGACCTGACGGGCACTTCTCTCCAGACGACCAGCGCCGGAACATTCTTCCGTGGCGGCGCAAAACACATTAAGCGGACATCTGTGTCCGGTAAGTACGCAGAAGGATGAGGTCCGTCAAGCATGAGAAAGGATGCAGAGGAAAGACGAGCCAGGCTGATCGCCGTGGCCGCCGACATGTTCGAGCAGCAGGGCTATGACGTGCCTCTCGAAAGCATCGCGGAAAGGGCCGGGATCGGGCGGGGAACGCTCTACCGCAACTTCCGGGATCGCTGGATGCTGGTGTTCGAAGTCGTGCGCAGGCGGCTGGACGAACTGATCGCCCAGGCCGAGCTCATCGCGGATGATCGCACCGCGTTTCGCTTCTTCCTGATCCGAATCGGGCTCCTGTCAGCCTTGCACGCCACCGGCATACGGCGCGTGGAACGCGACCCTTCGTTGCAACAGGAATGGCATGATTTCGAGGTGCGAGGTCGTCAGCTGATGGCAATGCCGCTCGACCGGGCGCGAAATGCCGGGATCGTTCGCGCCGATCTTTCCGTCGACGACATCGGCCGAATCGCACAGATGCTTCAGGCGGTCGCGGTCGACCTTGCCCCCGAAGAAAGGGACATCGTCATCTCGCGCGCGGTCCAGCTGCTGATGGAGGGAATCGCCGATAGTGGAAGCTCGGCTGGTTAGAGAACTAACGGCTCAGATCACGACCGATCTCGAACTCTGGGCGCCGTTCTAGAGCGCACTCAACCACAGTTCGTGATGCGGAAGATCGATCAAGACCCGACGACGACCGAAGTCCTCCCAATGCAATACGGCGTCGACCCGACAACGCGATGCCGCTTCCGAGGCCTGTCCTCCGAGTGTGGCGGGGCCCAGCTTTACCCGGACTCTCGTCGACCTTCGATCGAGGTCTGAAGACGATCCCACCACTGCCATCATGATTCGCTGCCCGGATGCCCCTTCACCCGTAACGCTCGGACAACCGCCCGGGGACGCGGTAAGCGGGATGGCCGTCAGCCCTCGCGTGGCACTCGCAAGGACGTCGCCCTGCAGCAGGCCGCGATCAGTCTCTTCAACCACTGTCAAACGGTTCCGGCCAAAGTCCAGCATGACAGGTTTGCTCTCAAGCAAATCGGAGCCGATGATCAGCGATGCCCCGTCCGTTCGTGCGGCTACGCGCACCTGTCGCAGCCGGAAGGCGCTTCGATCGATCCCGATCGCGCGGTCGCGAGCGACCTCCACTTGGTCCACCTCCTGCGGCGGCACCCCCACGCTCCGGACGAGATCGGCAGAGATGGTCGTAATCGGCGTCGAGGGGGCCAGCACGGCCGGGAGGGCGTGCATTCCGATCCGTGCGGACAAGAGCAGAACGCCCGCATGAACGACGAACTTGGGCGACATCACCCCGATCAGACCGCCCAAGGCACACTCCTACGATCCACTGTCGGTTCCCATCGCCTGATAAAGGGCGACACTGTCGGTGAGCCGGGCGGCCCGGGCCTGGACGAGTTGCGTCGAAGCCTGCGCCGCCGAGACCGAGGCGTTGAGCAACTGGAGCGTGCCGACGGCGCCGAGTTCGACCTGCCGCCGCGTGAACACCAAGGTCTGTCGGGCAGCCGCATCGCCGCGCGTTGCGGCGTCGAGCGCCTCGGCATCGGCCTTCAGACCCGAGAGCGCATCGTCCACGTCGAGGAAGGCCTGCAGCGCGGCCGACCGGTACTGGGCCTTCGCCACGTCGAGCGCTGCCTCGGCCGCGCGTTGCTGATGTCGCAACTGGCCGGAGTGGAACAGCGGTTGCGTCAGTCCGCCGATCACAGTGAAGAACACGTTGGCGGGGCTGAACAGGTCGGCAAACCGCAAAGAATTGCCACCGGCCTCGCCCGTGAGCTGGATCTGCGGCAGGCGCGCGGCGATCGCGGTGCCCACATCGGCGGCGGCGCCACGCACCTGCGCCTCGGCCGCGCGCACATCCGGGCGGTTGCCGACCACGGCCGAAGGGAGCGCCAGCGGCAATCGCACCGGCAGGCTCAGATCGGCGAGGGACGGAAGCGGCGGCGGCGCGGACCCGGCGGGAACCCCTGTCAGGGTCAGGATCAACGCGCGCTGGTGCTCCGCCTGACGCATCAGTGGAGGCAGGGCCGCCTCCTGAGCGGCCAGCGCCGCCTCCTGCGCCGAAACATCCGCAGCCCCCACGTCACCCAGCCGCTGCCGGCGCTGAAGCAGGGAGACCAGTTCGCGGCTGCTTTGGATCGCCGACTGCTGAGCTTCGATCTGCGCTTGGAGCGCGGCGTGCTGGATCGCGGCCTGAACGAGATTGCTGATCACGGTCGTGCGTGCCGCGACCAGCCGGTGCCGCGCCACCTCCGCCGCAGCGCGCGCGGAGCGCACGCGATTGCGCCCGCCGCCAAAGAGATCGAGCGGATAGGCGACGGTCACTTGCGCGGTGTGGAGCGTGTAGCGGTAGTCGTTCGCGTCGGCGAGCGGCGTGGCGAGCGCCTTCGACACGCGAGCGCGCTGCGCTTGGTAATTGGCATCGATTTGCGGCCCTTGCGCCCCCGCCGTCGCGGACGCCTGTTCGCGCGCCTGGTTCAGAGTCGCGTCGGCTGCGGCGATGTCGCTGCTGTGTGCGAGCGCCTGCTCGACCAGCGCGTTCAGTTGCGCACTGCCGAAGGCGCGCCACCACGAGGGATCGACAGCAAGGGTCGGATCCAGCTGCTGTGCCGACGCGGACGCAGGCGCGATGACCTGGGCCGCGCGAGCCGGAGGCAGCGGCGCGGACGTGTCGGCCCGAATACGGTCGGCGCGAGGGCCGACCGTGCAGCCCGCCAGGCCGAGTGCGAGCAGAACCGGGACGGACGGTCTCATGCCGGCTCCATCGGTGTGCCATCGGCATGATGGCGGCGGATCGCATGCCGATGCGCACCCTGGTGGTGCGTGAACAGGAGAATCAGCGGCGGCATCACCAGCAGGATCAGCACCGGCGAGAGCGTCATGCCGCCGACCACGACGAGGGCCAGCGGCTTTTGCACTTGGCTGCCGATCCCGGTCGACAAGGCGGCCGGCAACAGGCCGATCGCGGCTGCAAGGCAGGTCATCACCACCGGCCGCAGGCAATGTCGCACGGTCACGGTCATTGCGTCCTCCCGGTGCAGGCCCTCGTCGACCTGCTGGTTGAAGGTGCTGACGACAAGGATGCCGTCCATCACCGCGATCCCGAACAGCGCGACGAAGCCGATCGCGGCGGATATCGAGAAGGCGGTGCCGGTCAGCGCGAGTGCGAGCACGCCGCCGACCATCGCCATCGGGATCACGCTGAAGGCCAGAAGCGTGTCGCGGATCGAGTTGAAATTGGCGAACAGCAGAACCAGGATCAGGCCCAGGCTGATGGGAACGACGATCTCGAGCCGGTTGACCGCGCTGGTCAGATTGCCGAGCTCGCCCGCCCACTCCATTGTGTAGCCCGGCGGCAGGACCACGGTGTGCGCGATGCGTGCCTTGGCCTCGTCCACCGCGCCGCCAAGATCGCGCCCGCGCACACTGAACTTGATGGGGATGTAGCGTTCCTGGTGCTCGCGGTAGATGAACGAGGCGCCCGATGTCAGGCGGATATGCGCCACTTCCGACAAGGGCACCTGGACCAGCCCGGAACCGGTGGGCGATGGCGCGCCGACAGTCAGCTGCCGGATCGCCTCGAGATCGCCGCGCTGCGACGGATTGAGCCGCACCACGATCGGAAAATGCCGATCGGTGCCGGTTTCGTAGAGATCGCCGGTGGACCGGCCGCCGATCGCGGCAGCGACGGTCGAATTGATGTCATCGGGCGTGAGACCGTATCGCGCCGCGGCCCGGCGGTCGATGTCGATGCGCACGGTCGGCTGCCCCAGCGAGTTCGAGACGCCCAGATCCGCAATCCCCGGCACTCGTTCCATCTGCGCCTTCACCTGCCCGGCGATCCGCTCGAGCGTCGCGAGATCGGGGCCGAACAGCTTGACCGAATTGGCGCCCTTCACGCCGGAGGATGCCTCCTCGACATTATCCTGAATGTACTGGGAGAACTCGAAATTGACGCCGGGATAGCGCGCCTCAAGGCGATGCTGGAGATCGGCGGTGAGCTCTTCCTTGGTGACGCCGGACGGCCACTCGCTCTGGGGCTTGAGCGGGGTGTAGAACTCCGCATTGAAGAATCCGGTCGCATCGGTCCCGTCATCGGGCCGGCCGTGCGTGGAAATGACCCGCTGTACCTCGGGATAGCTGGCGACGATGCGCCGAATGCCGTCGACTACCGGATGACCCGCTTCCAGCGAGATGGAGGGCGGCAGCGTGGCGCGGATGTAGAGATTGCCCTCCTCCAGATGGGGCAGGAACTCGATGCCGAGGCTGCGCACCGCCGCGAACGATGCAAGGCAGGCGCACAGCGCGAGACCCAGCGCCAGGAAGCGGTTGGCAAGGGCGAAAGAGACCGCCGGCTCGTACGCCTGGCGCAGCTTGCGCACGAGCCAGGTATCGACCTCTGCCAGCTTGTCGGGGAGGAGCAGCGCCGAGAGCATCGGTGAGATGGTGAAGGCCGCCAGCAACCCGCCCGCGATCGCATAAGCGTAAGTCTTCGCCATGGGGCCGAAGATGTGGCCCTCCACCCCGGTCAGGGTGAACAGCGGCAGGAAGGACGCGATGATGATCGCGGCGGCGAAGAAAATACCGCGGCTGACGTCCGTGGAGGCGTGCAGGATCGCGGAAAAGCGCGTCGCGGTCGTCGCATGGACGCGTCCTTCGGACAGCGCATGCGAGCGGTCGGCCATGCGGCGGAAGATCGCCTCGACCATGATGACGCTTGCATCCACCACCAGCCCGAAGTCGAGCGCGCCGAGCGAGAGCAGGTTGGCGGACTCGCCCTGGAGGATCAACACCAGCACCGCGACCGACAAGGCAAACGGGATGGTGATCGCGACGATGAGCGCGCTGCGCAGGTTGCCCAGGAACAGCCATTGCAGCACGAAGATCAGCAGCACGCCTTCGACCAGATTGTGAAGCACGGTGTGCGTCGTCACTTCGATGAGGTCGGAGCGGTCGTAGATGCGCTCGAGATGGACGCCTGGCGGCAGCACGCCGCTGGAATTGATCGCCTCGACCTCTTCCTTGACCCGGTTGATCGTCGGCATCGACTGCGCGCCGCGCTGCATCAGCACGATGCCCATCACGATGTCGTTGTCCGCCCCCTCACCGGCGATGCCGAGGCGGGGCAGGTTGCCGATCTTCACCGTGCCCACGTCACTCAACAGCGTGGGCGCGTTGCCTCCGCTGCCCACCAGCACGTTGCGGATCGCATCGACGGACTGGATGAGGCCCACCCCGCGCACGATCGCGGCCTGGTCGCCGAAGTTGACGGTCTGCCCGCCGACGTTGCCGTCGCTCTTGGCGAGCGCGCCGAGCACTTGGGGGATGGTGACGCCGTGGGCGATCAGCTTGTCCCGGTCGAGCCGGATCTCGTAGGAGCGCTGCTTGCCGCCCCAGCCGGTCACGTCGATCACGCCCGGTATCCGCCTGAACCGGCGCTGCAGCACCCAGTCCTGCAACGTCTTGAGGTCCATGACCGAATAGCCCGGGGGCGCGACAAGGCGGTAGCGGTAGATCTCCCCGATCGGGCTCAGCGGCGAGATCTGCGGCTGCGCGCCGGCCGGCAACCCCGAGAGCTGGGACAGGCGACCCAGCACGCGCTGCTCGGCTTCGTGGAACTGGACGTTGTAGGAGAACTGGATCTTCACGTCCGAAAGGCCGAACAGCGAGATCGTGCGCACCGCGGTCACGTCCGGCACGCCCGCGATCACCTGCTCGATCGGAATCGTGACGTTGCGCTCCATCTCCTCGGCCGAGACGCCGTTGCTTTGGGTCACGACCTCGACGAGCGGCGGCACCGGATCGGGGTAGGCCTCGATATTGAGGTTCACGAAGCCGACCACACCGGCGATGATGACCCCGATCAGTAGCGTCAGCACCAGCATGCGCTGGCGCAGCGCAAGCTCGACAAGGCGGTTCATTCGCCGAGCCCCGCCTCGTTCACGAACAACGCGCCGGCGGTGACCACACGGTCGCCGGGCCGAAGCCCGCTGCGCACCTGGGTAAGGCCGCCCTCGTCGTCACCGACCGACACCTCGCGGCCGCGCAGCAGCCCGTCGCGGCCGAGCACCCAGACCCGCGCGCTATCCCCCTCGTGGATCACGGCGGTTGATGGCACCAAGGGTCCCGCCGCCTGGCTGATCGTGCGGCGGATGCTGAAGGACGCAAACATCTGCGGCTTGAGCGCGTTGCCCGGGTTCGCCACGGTCGCGCGCACCGCCAGGCGGCGCGTCGCGGGATCGAGGGCGGCGGCGATGTTGTCGATCGTGGCCTGGAAGGTCTGGCCGGGAAGCGCGGGCGTGGTCACCACCACCTGGTCTCCCACGTGAACGCTGGATGCCTCTCCTTCGGGCAATTCGGCGACAAGCCAGACATGCGAGAGGTCCGTGATCGTCATCAGCGGGGTACTGCCCCCGGCGCTGATGAACTGACCGGGCGAAACGCTGCGTTCCGCGACGATGCCTGAAACCGGCGAGCGATAGAGCGTCGATGGCTGCTGGGCGCCACCACCGCCGCTCTGGAAGGCGCGGGTCTCGGCCGCCGACTTGCCGAACAGCGTCAGCCGATCGCGCGCGGCGTGCAGCGCGGATTGCGCGATGCGCAGGTTCGACCGCGCGGTCACCAAGTCGGCTTGCGCCTGCAGGTAGTCCTTCTGCGCGCCGCCTGCCGTCTCGTAGATCGCACGCTGGCGCTCGGCGTTGGCGCTGGCGATCCGGGCCGCCTCGCTCGCGCTTGCCTGTTGGGCCGAGGCCGTGAGCAGGGCGTTGCGCGCATCGACGAGGTCGGACGAGGCGACGCGCAGGAGCGGCTGACCGGCACTGACGTGCGCGCCCGCCTCTACCATCACATTGAGCACTTGGCCCGAATAGGGCAGCAGAATGGGCGTGCTGTGATCGGCGTCGACCGCGATCGAGCCGGTCGCGCTGACGAGGTCCGCGGTCGCGCCGTATCGGACAGGCTGAATGGTCAGCTGGGCGAGCTGCGCCTTGGTGGGACGGAACGCGCCCTTTGGCTCCGGAGCTGCCGCCGCTTCGGGCGGCGCGGCGGTAAGGGCCTTCAACACCAGCACTGCCACGACCAGGAGCGCCGCTGCCGCAACGGCGATGATCAGGAGTCTGACCTGCGCCTTGCGCTCGAGCCTGGGTACGGACGGCAATGGGGCGAGGTGGGTCTGTTCATCCGACAACTGTTTGTCCCATGCGCGCTTGACGTCCCGTCGGGACCGGACTGAAGGGCCCCATAGCCGGGCTGACTTACATCAACCTGACAAGCCGGAGTTCGCCGAGCGTGCGATTGCTGATTGTCGAAGATGACACCGCCTTGGCGGTCGAGCTTGCCGCCGCGCTCGCGCGTCGCGGCATTGCCAGCGACCATGCGGACAGGCTGGAAGATGCCGGGCAGATGCTGGATGCCGCCCAATACGCGGCGGTCCTGCTCGATCTGGGGCTTCCCGACGGCGATGGCGTTGCCCTGGTGCGCCGGGTTCGCGCAAAGGGATATCCGGTTCCGATCATCGCCGTCACCGCGCGCGACGGGATCAGCGACCGGATCGCAGGACTCGACGCCGGCGCGGACGATTATCTGACCAAGCCCTTCGATGTCGATGAGCTCGTCGCCCGGCTGCGCGCGGTGCTGCGGCGACAAGGCGACCTTGGCGGGGCCCGGCTCAAGGCGGGCAATGTCTCGCTCGACGCCTTGTCCGGCGACCTGTTCGTGGGCGGCTGCCACGTCGTCCTGACCGCCAGGGAGCGCGAGCTCGCCGAGCTGCTGCTACGACGTGCAGGCCAGGTCGTCAGCAAGCAGCTCGCCGAGGATCAGCTATTCGGGCTGGCTGAGCCGATCGCGTCCAATGCGGTTGAAGTCTATGCCCATCGCCTGCGCCGCAAGCTTGGCGCTGCAGGGGCGACCGCCAGGATCGAGACGATCCGCGGCGTCGGCTATCTGTTGCGGATAGCGCCGTGAGGCTGTGGCCGCGCTCGCTGACCGCGCGCATCCTCCTCGTCGAGGTGCTGTCGATCGCGGTGGTGCTCGTCGTGGTGCCGCTGCTGACCATCTCTCTCCTTCACCAGACGATGAAGGATTTCCAGGCTCAGGACCTGACGGCGCAGGCGCGGGAGATCGCCGATGGGCTGGAACCGCGGGGCGACGGGGTGCGCGTCCGCCTCTCGCCGGCACTCGCCGCCGCTTACGCCACTCCCTACGATGGTCGCGCCTTCGCGCTGCTGGATGCGAGCGGGCGGGCGCTCGAGGCCAGCGAGGCCGCAAGAACACTCCCGACGGTGAAAATCCCACGCCGCGCGGTGCCGACCCGCTTCGAACTGCACCCACTGACAGGCATAAGCCTACCCGTCGTCACGGGGGGTGCGACCGTTTGGGTGGTCGTCATCCAGGACCAGGAAAAGCCGGGAGCGATCCTGGACGATGTCGTGAGCGCCTTTCTGTGGCGCGATGTGGCGTTCCTGGTCCTGGCGCTGGCGCTGCTGCCGCTGATCAACAGCTTGCTCATCCGGCAGCTGGTCGGGGCCGTGCAGCGCGTGTCCCACCATGCCGCGACGATCGGACCCGACAGTCTCGACAAACGCCTCGACGAAGCCGACCTTCCAACCGAGGTCATCGAGCTTGTCCACGCCGCCAACGGACTGCTGGCCCGTCTTCAGCAGAGCTTCGAAGCGCAGCGCGAGTTCATCGGCAACGTCGTCCACGAGCTCCGCACCCCGCTGGCCGCGTTGCGGATTCAGCTGGATCGCCTGACGGATGCCGACGCGCGTCAGCGGCTCAGCCAATCGCTCGATCGCGCCACTCACGTCCTCTCGCAGCTTCGCGATCTGGCCCAGCTTGAAACCTTGGAGATGGGACAGCGATGCACGTTCGACTTATGCACGGTTGCCCGCGAACTGGTCGAGGAATCGGCCCCCGACATCTACGCTGCTGGGGATAGCATCGATTTGGTCATCCCCGACCAGGACGTGACGGTGGTGGGCGAGCCAACGCTGGCTCGCCTCGCGCTCAGCAACCTGATCGCCAATGCCAGCCGCCATACGCCAGCAGGTACCGCGATTTCGGTGATAGTCACGGCCGAGGGCATGGTCGCCGTCGCGGATACCGGCCCGGGGATTTCCTCGGAAGCGCAGGAATGGGTCGCCAAACGTTTCTGGCGAGCTGATCAGCGCCGTTCGGATAGCGCCGGCCTGGGTCTTTCGATCGTTCAACGCATCATCCAGGTGCACCGCGGCCGATTTGAGATCGCCTCCGAGCCGGGGCACGGCGCGGTGTTTCGTCTTTTCTTTCCGCGATCATAGGTAGCGCTCGATCGGCAAGTGCGAGAGGGCGCCGATCAGTACGCGGCTGAACAGGCTGGTACCGGGTTCTGTACGCTCGGGTACGGGCTCCTCGTCGCGCAAGTCGGTCCAGGTGATTTCGCCTTCGGGCGAGAGGCCGAGCCGATAGCTGTTCTCCAACACGTCCTCGTCGAAGAGGCGCGCGAGGTCCTCGGCCACTGGGGGCGAATCGATGATCAAGCCGAGCTCGGTGTTGAGGTGGGCCGAGCGCGGGTCGAAGTTGGCCGAGCCGATATAGACGCGCCGCCCGTCGAGGCCGAAGGTCTTGGCATGGAGCGTCCGGCCCAGGTCGCGCATCGCCCGGGAGCGCGCCGAGCCGGGCCGCACGAACTTGCGCGCGGTCTTGGGCTTGTCGTCGGGCGCCGGCATCTCGAACAGCTCGACGCCCCCGGCCAGCAGAGCGCGGCGCCAAGGCGTGTAGCCGGCATGGACCAGCCCCACGTCCGTCGCGGCATAGGAGTTCGTCAGCACGCGCACGCGTGTGCCCTGGCGCACGAGGGCGGCGAGGTCGCGCGTTCCCTCCGCGGTCGGGACGAAGTAGCCGACCACGATGTCGATGCGCACCTCCGGCACTCCCAGGCCCTGGGGCAGCAGGCCGGCTAGGTCGGTCGGCCCTTCGTGCGCGCCCGGGCCGGCATAGCGATGATCAACGAGCCGGGCGGGCGCCCACGCCATCGTCAGCGTCCCGTCGATCAACTCGCCGAACAGCTCGCGCGATCGCACGGCTTGCCGGTACTGCTCGGCCCTCTGGCTCGTCGCGAGCCGCCTGACCGCCCGGGAGACCCGGCGCTGGGCACGGGCGGACACGGCGCCGACGATCTGCTCCACGGTGCGTACGTCGGGCCCGTTCCAATAGGCGTCGAACACTTGCGAGACGTCGGGCACCACCGCCCCGACCACCAGCGCATCGAGATCGGCGAACAGCCCCTTGTCGCGCGCGGCGAAATACTCGTCGCCGATGTTGCGGCCGCCCAGGATCGTGGCCTGGCTGTCGACGGTGAAGCTCTTGGCATGCATTCGCCGGTTCAGTCGGGAAAAGTCGAACAGGTAGTTCACTGCCTTGGGCCAGCGGATCACGCACGGATTGAACAGCCGCACCTCGATGTTCGGAACCGAGGCGAGGCAGGACAACCTCGCATCGAGCCGCGCGGTGCCCACGTCGTCGACCAGCAGCCGCACGCGCACGCCCCGGTTGGCCGCGGCTTCGAGCTCGTCGAGCAGCAGCGAACCCGACAGGTCGTCGTGCCAGATATAATACTGGGCATCGATCGTCCGCTCGGCGGAGCGGGCAAGCAGGACGCGCGCGGCGAAAGCGTCCTTGCCGTCGCGCAGGAGCTTGATGCCGCTCAGCCCCTCCTCCGAAGGGCCGCGGCTCTCGACCTCGCGGCCCAGCACGGTCGAGGCGGTGTCGTAGTCCGCATGGGTGGCCGAGCCGCCGTGGATCGCCGGCAATTGCAGGGCCTTGAGACGCCTCACGCGCGTTCGTTCCTCTCGTTCAGCCCGCCCGGGGCTGCCTCTAGGCGGGGATGGGGCGGCGGCGCAAGGCGCTCACCAGCCCGGCAGCTCGACGACCTGGTCGGCCAGGCGCTCGACTTCGGCGCGATCGTGGCTCACGTAGAGGATCGGGATGCGCAGCTCGTCGCGGATGCGCTCGACCACGCGCATGATCTCCTCCCGCCGGGCGGCATCGAGCGAGGCGAGCGGCTCGTCCATCAACAGGAAGCGGGCGCCCGACAGCAGGGCTCGGCCGATGGCGACGCGCTGGGCCTCCCCCCCGGACAGCGTGCGCGGCATGCGCGAGACGAGGTGGCCTACACCGAGAAAGTCGATCGCATCGCCAGGCGCCAGCCAGCGGCGCTCTTCGGGTGCAAGATGCCACCCATAGAGAAGGTTTTCGCCGACCGAACGGTGCGGAAACAGGCGCGCGTCCTGGAACACGTAGCCGCAGGCGCGGGCCTCGGGCGCAAGGTCCACGCCCGCCGCCCGGTCGAACAAGACCCGGTCGGACACCACGATACGTCCGTCTGCAGGGCGCACCAGTCCCGCCACCGCGTCGAGCACGCTGGTCTTGCCCGCGCCTGACGGGCCGAACAGCGCGGTCAGCCCCTCGCGCGCATCGATGCTTGCCGCGATCCTGCGGTCGCCCCGCGCAATGGCGATCTCGATGGCGAAGCTCATCCTGGCGCCATAGCATCAACGCCGACGCGGCCAAGCCGGTGCCGAAGCACCGGCCGTCGCGCTCAGTCCAGCAGCGTCATCATGTTCTCGACGGTGGTCGTCGCAAAGCCGACCGCGCTATCGGAGATGCCATAGGGGATCAGCAGCTGCTCGCCGACCTTCAGCGCGCCGCACGTGTAGACGACGTTGGGCACATAGCCCGAGCGGTCGGCGTTTTCCGCCGTCAGCACCGGCTCGCGCGAGCGGGCGATGACTTTCGACGGGTCGTCGCGATCGAGCAGCGCGGCACCAAGCGCATACTTGCGCATGGCGCCGACGCCGTGGGTGAACAGCAGCCAACCCTGATCGGTCAGGATCGGGCTGCCGCAATTGCCGATCTGGATGAACTCCCAAGGATACGCCGGCTCCATCAGCAGCACGCCCTCATCGTCCCAATGGTCGAGCTCGTCGGACGTCAGCAGGAACAGGTTCTTGCCGTCCTGCCGCCCGACCATCGCGAACTTGCCGCCGATCTTTTCCGGAAAGAGCGCCATGCCCTTGTTGCGGCCGGCCTTGCCGCGGATCGGCTCGAGTTGAAACGAGCGGAAGTCGCGCGTGCGCAGCAATTCGGTGCGGATCGATTGGCCCGAGAAAGCGGTATAGGTCCCGATCCACTCGTAGTCGTCGCCGCCATGGTCGAAGCGCACCAGACGCAGATCCTCGAGACCCCCGCGCTGCTGCTCGGTGATCGGAAAGATCACCGTGTTCGACAAGCTCGATTCGGGATGGCGGTGAACGCTGACCGGACAATCGGCGCAGGCCAAGCCCTGATCGTCGAGGTCCACCGATGTCGCGAAACTGGCTTGGTGCCAAAGTTGGAAGGTGCCGTCCGCCTCGGCGATGCCCTCGCGGAAGGCGACGCTGCTGATATGGCCCTCGCCCACCGCGCGCAGCGACATGACGAAGCGCACCGCGCCGTCGCGCATGCCCGACTGGTCGGGATGCGGCACGATCGAGGGGTTCATCAGCGCCGCCGCGGCGAAGGTGTACTCATGGCAGAAATAGCTGCCGATCAGGCGCTGCTTGGTCTCGGAGAACGCCGAGGGATCGAGCGACAGGTTTTCCGCCACTTCGTCGAAACGCGAGGCGAAGATCTGCTCGGTCTGCCAGTGCCGTTCCTTGAAGTCCCGCAACACCCGCTCGTACTCGAGCTCGGCGCGGTCTTCGGTCAGGCTGGCGACATCCTCGACCAGGCGCAAGGCACGCCCGCCGGGCGCACCCTTGGCCTGCCAGCCGAGATAGAACGGCCGCAGCACGACCCGGCTCGGGTCGGCATGCAGCCGCGTTTCGAAAATGTGGAGAGGTTCAGAGCGCGTTTTCTGGAGCAGGTTCAAGCAAGCTTCCTTCGCGGGACTCAGTCGACGTGCGGTAGAGCGCCAGTATGGCATAATGCGAAAGTTGGAAGGCGAGAATGCTTTCCGCACCACAATTTGTGTTGATACCCCTGGGTGTCACCCCGTCGCGGCAACGCCCTGTCGCAAGATCGCCGAGCTGCACCCCGCGATCGTTGCCGCCGAAGTACCAGCGCCATGCCGTCATCGCGTGGTCGAACCAGAATGCGCCCGATGTCGCCTCGAAGGCACTGCGGGCGGCCTCGATCGCCGCCTGGGCCTCGAGCGGCTGCTGATCGAACGGCAGGTAAGTATGTGGCTTGCCGAAGCTTTCCGAGCCGACCGGGCGGAACAGACCGTTGGACGAGACCTGCTGGCGGCAGATCCATTCCAGCGTCTCGATGCCCGAGCCGACCCAATCCTCGCGGCCTAGCGCGACTCCGGCCTCGATCATTGCCTGGGGAAGTCGCGGATTGTCGTAGCCGAGCACGGTCTCGAACCATGCCCAATCGGGTCGCCTGCCGCCGCCCAGCAAACGCTCGAGCAATTCGCCGCCGTGCTGAACGATCGCACGGGAAGGCTCGTGCCCGGGTTGCTTGCGCAGGACCTGCGCGGCACCCAGGACCGAGAACGCCACTGCCCGCGGCGAACCCAGCTCGCCCAGGGACGGAACGACCCGCTCATAGAGCTGCATGGCCCAGGCGCGGATATCCTCGTCGGGCGCGCATGCCGCCGTGTGGCCGAGCGTCCACACCGCACGTCCGTTCGAGTCTTCCGAGCCGACGTCCTCGCACCAGCCGCGGTCGAACCGCATGAAGTTGCGGAACCGGCCGGCGTCCGGGTTCCAGGCGTCCTGGATGAAGGCCGCGTAGACCGTGCTCCACCGCAAGCGCTCCGCGGGGCTCAAGCCCTCGGCGACATTCATGAGCATCAAGGCGCGCACGTTGTCGTCCAGGCAATAGCCATGGCGACGGTCGGGCACGATGCCGATCGCGTGCTGAAGCATGCCGGTCGAATCGCTCATCGTGAAGACCCCCGCCAACGAGGGGGTAGCCGTGATCGGCGCACGCTGCAGCTGAGGCGCGACCGCCTCGCGCACCAGTTGCGCGCCGGCCTGGGCAAACGCAGGCCAGATCGTTTCCCGGCCGCGCGCATAGGCCCGGCGCTGGAGGCTCGACAGCTTTGCCGGATCGTCCAGCAGGTCGGTGACGGCATCCGCGATGGCGGCGCTGCTACCCGGCTCGATCAACCGGCCCACGTCGTTTGCGAGCAACTCGCGAGCATGGAGATACGGGGTCGAGACCACGGCCTTGCCGAGCGCCACTGCGTAGCTCAGCGTGCCCGAAGTCGACTGCTGGAGCCCCGGGTAGGGCGTGATGTAGATATCGCACGCCTCGATCTGGTCGAGCAGTTCATCGGTGTCGAGGAAGCGATCGGTCCACTCGATGTGATCGGCGACACCAAGGCGTGCGGCCAGATCCTTGAGCCCGTCACGATAGCGCTCACCTTCCTGCGCGACCAGGTTGGGATGCGTGGCGCCGACGATCCGGTAAATCACCTGGGGGTGGTTCTCGACGATCCGCGGCAGCGCCTCGATCGCGCGCTCGATACCCTTGCCGGGACCGAGCAACCCGAAGGTCATGAGCACCTTGCGCCCCGACAAGCCGAAGCGCGCCTTGAATTCGTCTTGGCGGCCGAACGGACGATCCGGAGCGCCATGCTCGATGACCCGCAGCGTACCGCGATCCGCTCCGTACTTGTTGACGAGCAGGTCGCACGAATGCTGCGACATCACCATGATGCGTGATGCGCGGGTGACCAGATGACGCAGGATGGCGTGCTGCCTTGCAGAGGGCTCGGCCAGGACCGTGTGGCAAGTGAGGATCAGTGGCGCCGCGCAACGGTCGATGAAGTCGCAGACCAACTCGCCGTCCTGGCCTCCGAAGATCCCGTACTCGTGCTGGAGCCAGATTGCGTCGACGCCCGATTCGTTGATCTTGCGCGCCGCCTGTTCGAAGGAGGCTTCATCCCCGATGTCGATCGTGTCGACGACATTCTCGTACGCCAGCGGACTGGCGGGATCGTCGAGCGCATAGACATCGACGCCGATGTCCGGTTGATGATCGCGAAGCTTCTCAAAGATGTCGGTGGTGAAAGTGGCGATGCCGCACTTGCGGGGCGCGAACGTGCCGATCAGGGCTACGCTCACCGGCTTGGGCGGTGGCTGATCGAAACCTTCGAAGATGGCACGGATTTCGGCAGCGCTGGCCGGGCGAAACTGCTGCAGATCGCGAGGTGCCTGGTTCATTCACTGTCCGTTCAATCTAGGGGTCACTCTCCAGAATGCCGATGGGACCATGCAGTTCCTTGCTGCGGCGCAAAATGTCACATTTTTGTATCTTCATGACAACCAGCAAAAAATGTGCACATCTCGTCGCGTAGCGGCGTTACCTGATCTTGCGGCACCCGCGAGATGGGCTCTCCGATTCGCAAGGCAGCAAAACCCAATTTCGAGTGCCAGATCGGCGGGTCCGGTCGCTTGCCATCTGCAAGTAGACTCCTTCGGGAATGCTGCTTATCTTGCGCGCACGAGTAATAATAGAACAGAGGAGTCCGGAGTGCCGGCGGACCAGGTGGACACGCGAAGCACCCTTGCCCGGCTTGTTTCGTCAGGCCCGAACGGTCGGCAGAGCGTCAGCGGGCTTGCACATCTGGCGATCGAAGAGGCGCTTTTGGGCGAGGCCCCGGGGCTGCCGGTGAGCCGAGCGGTGCTGGCGATGGCACTCAACGCCCTGCTTTTCGGTGACCTGCTGGAGCGCGTTCCGACAGCGCGGCGCTATGTCTCGGCGCTGCACCGAGCGGGCGATGCGATCGTGTTCGACCACGGCGCCCTGCGCACGATCGAGGGCGAGACCGGTGCTCTTCCACGCGGACGCGCCGCGATCGCACGCTTGCTGGAGCCGCTGGGCTACACCGTGGGCGGCATATACCCGCTGCCGCGCCTCCGGATGACGGGCCGCGCCTATGTGCACCGGGACCTGCCCGAAGCGATACCCCAGTTCTTCGTGAGCGAATTGCACGTCGACCAACTTGCTCCAGAGGCGCAAGCCGCGGCGGAACGGGTGTTCGGCGCCTCGCGCGATCCCTTGGGCTCCGAGGCCTTGGAACGTCTCGAACGCCTCGGTCGTGACGGTTCCCTGCCGTTTGCCGAAGCATGCGACCTGCTTGCGGCGGCAGCGGGGCTGTTCCAGCGGCATCACGCGCAAGTGCGCCTGGAGGATTACGAGACCCTGCTGACCCATTCCGCCGAAGCGGCGTGGATCGCGACGGAGGGCAATGCCTTCAATCACGCCACCACGCGGGTGCCCGATGTCGAGGCGCTCTCGGCAAGGCTCAATGCGCAGGGCTATCCGATGAAGGCCGAGGTCGAAGTCTCGGCGAACGGCCGCGTACGGCAAACCGCGTTCCTTGCCGACAAGGTCGACCGCGAGTTCATCGATGCATCGGGGACTACCGTGAACCGCGAAGTGCCGGGCTCGTTCTACGAGTTCATAACGCGCGATATCGATCCCTCGACAGGCTCGCTCGATCTGACCTTCGACAGCGGCAACGCGACCGGCATCTTCGCCGTGACGCGCGGCGCATGACGCCGCTGCGCTCGCTCGATCCGGCCACTGGCGAGGTGGTCTGGGAGGGTCAGGCGGCCGATCCGGCAGCGGTCTCAGGCGCGCTCAAACAAGCCCGCGATGCTTTCAGCGCGTGGAGCGCCCTGCCCGTCGAGCGCCGCATCGCGCACGCCCGGGCCTTCCAGGAGACACTGGAGGCGCGACGCGACGCGCTCGCCGAAACGATCTCGCGCGAGACCGGCAAGCCGCTGTGGGAGACCCGGACCGAAGTCGCCTCGATGATCGGCAAAGTCGCGATCTCGATCGCGGCGCAGGCCGAGCGGGCCGGCGAGAAGCACAGCGACACCGCCTTTGGCGAGGCCGTCCTGCGCCATCGGCCGCACGGGGTCATGGCGGTGCTCGGACCATTCAACTTCCCCGGACACTTGCCCAACGGCCACATCGTCCCGGCGCTGCTCGCGGGCAACACGGTGGTGTTCAAGCCTTCGGAGATGACGCCTGCGACCGGCTGGGCCATGGCCGAGTGCTGGGCGCAAGCGGGCCTTCCCGAAGGCGTATTCCAAGTCCTGCAAGGTGGGCGGGCGACCGGAGAGGCGCTGCTGGCAGGCGACATCGACGGGCTGTTGTTCACCGGTTCCGCCGGCGCTGGCGCCCATTTCCGGCGGATCTTCGCCGATCGCCCCAAGGTCATCCTGGCTCTGGAGCTCGGCGGCAACAATCCACTCGTCGTGTGGGACGGCGACGTCGCGGAGGCCGCCTCGATCGTCGTCCAGTCGAGCTTCGTCACCACCGGCCAGCGCTGCTCGTGCGCGCGGCGGCTGATCGTACCTGACAGCGCCTTCGGTCGCGACTTGGTCGAGGCCATCGATGCGCTCGCGCGGCGGATCACGATCGGGCCGTGGAATGCCGAGCCCCAGCCGTATATCGGCCCCCTGATCTCCGCCGCCGCGGCGCAGAACGCCCAGGCCAGCGCCGACGCCCTCGTCGCGCGGGGTGCCGTGGCGCACCGCGCGTTCAAGGTGCTCGACTGCATGGGTCCGGCCTTCGTGCGCCCGGCGATCCTCGACGTGACCGGCCTCGCCGTCCCCGACGAGGAGATTTTCGCTCCCATCGTCCAGGTCACCCGCGTCGCGGACTTCGCTGCGGCCATCGCAGCCGCCAACGCGACGCGCTTCGGCCTGGCGGCAGGGCTGGTGAGCGAGGACGACGGCCTATGGGCGCGCTTCATCGGCGAGAGCCGGGCGGGAGTCGTCAACCGCAATCGCCCGACGACCGGTGCCGCGGGCACGATGCCGTTCGGTGGCCTTGGCGAAAGCGGCAACCACCGGCCGAGCGCCTATTACGCGGCCGACTACTGTGCCTATCCGGTCGCCAGCTTCGAGGCGCCCACGCCCGCGGGCAACGCCGCCGCCATCTCGGCCATGCTGCGGCCATGATCGCCGCCGAGGAAGCCGCCTTCCTGGAGACTGTCGAGCGCGCGCCGATCCTCGATCGTACGCTGGATTGGGCGTCGATCAACAGCGGCACCACGAACCTGGCCGGACTTGCCGATGTCGCCGGGCGGCTCGCCGACGCCTTCGCCGGATTGCCGGGAGAGGTGGCGCTGGTCGCGCCCGCCGCCGTCGAGAAGGTGGGCGCGGACGGCAATGTGCGGCAGATCGAGACCGGGCGGCACCTTGTGCTGCGGGTCCGCCCGGAAGCGCAGCGGCGCGTTCTGCTGACCGGGCATATGGACACCGTCTACTCCGCCGATCACCCGTTCCAGTCCTGCGACTGGATCGATGCCGATACGCTGCATGGCCCTGGTACCGCCGACATGAAGGGCGGCCTCGCGCTCATGCTCGCCGGCCTTGCCGCCTATGAGCGCTCGCGGCCGAGCCTGGGCTACGACGTGCTGATAAACTCGGACGAGGAAACGGGCTCGCTCTCCTCCTCCGCGCTGATCGCTGAGTTGGCGCGCGGCAAGCTGGCGGCGCTGACGTACGAGCCGGCGCTGCCTGGCGGCGTGATGGCCCGCGCCCGGCCCGGCTCGGGCAATTTCGCCGCGGTGGTGCGGGGCCGCTCGGCCCATGCCGGGCGCAACCCGGAGGACGGCCGCAACGCGATCGTCGCGGCCGCCGACTTGGCGCAGCGGCTGCATGCGAGCCGGCGCGAAGGGCTTACCGTCAACCCCGCGCGGATCGAGGGCGGCTCGCCCAACAACAGCGTGCCCGACCTGGCCGTGCTGCACTTCAACATCCGCCCGCTCACGCCCGAAGACCTTGCCGCGGCGCGCGACCTGATCGACGGCCACGTCGCGCAAGTGGCGCGCGCACATGATGTCGCGATCCATCTTCATGGCGGCTTCGCCCGGCCGCCCAAGCCGATCGACGCGCGCACCGAGCGGCTGTTCGGCCTCGTCTCGCAGGCCGCGACGGACCTTGGCGAACCGATGAGCTGGAAAGACACCGGCGGCGTATGCGACGGCAACAACATCGCGGCCTGCGGCGTGCCGGTGCTCGACACGATGGGCGCCTGCGGCGGCGCCATCCACTCGCCGGACGAGTTCCTGATCGCCTCCTCGCTCGACGCCCGCGCCCGGCTGACGGCGCTGGTCATGCACCGGCTCGACCGGCATGGTGTCGCACCATGACCTTCCTGCTGCGCACGGCGCGCGAGGACGACCTCGCCGCACTTTACCGAATGGCCAAGGGCACCGGCGGCGGCTTCACCAACCTGCCCCCCGACAAGCCGACGCTCGCCGCCAAGCTGGAGCGCGCCGCCGCCAGCTTCGCGCGCGACGACGGGCTGCTGGCCGACGACCTGTTCGTCTTCATCCTGGAGGACACCGAGGCCGGCAAGGCGGCCGGAACGTGCCAGATCATGTCGCAGACCGGCACCCAGCTGCCGTTCTACTCCTATCGCATCGGCCGCATCACCCAGCACTCCAAGGAACTCGACCGCACGTTCCGCGCCGAGATGCTGACGCTCACCACCGATCTCGACGGCTCGAGCGAAGTGGGCGGGCTCTATCTCGACGCGACCGAGCGCTCGGCTGGCGTGGGCAAGCTGCTGGCGCGCAGCCGCTACCTGTTCATCCGCAACCATCGCGCGCGCTTCGCCGACCGGACGCTGGCCGAACTGCGCGGCGCGATCGACGATGCCGGCAACTCGCCGTTCTGGGACGGGCTGGCGGGGCGGTTCTTCGACATGTCGTTTCGCGACGCCGACGAGTTCAACGCCAGGCACGGCAACCAGTTCATCGCGGACCTGATGCCCAAGCACCCGATCTACACCGCGCTGCTGTCCGAGGCCGCGCGCCACGTCATGGGCCAGCCGCACTACTCGGGCCGTCCGGCGATGCGCATGCTGGAGAACGAGGGGTTCTCGTACCAGAACTACATCGACATCTTCGACGGCGGCCCCTCGATGATCGCGCAGACCGACCGCATCCGCACGATCGTCGAGGCGCGCGACGCGCCGGTGGTCGCAATCACGCCTGCCAGTTCAGGCGCCAGCACAGGAGAAAGCCACCTCGTCGCAACCGGGCGGCTCGCCGCTTACCGTGCGTACCTTGCCGCGCTGGAGGAAAGCGAAGGCGGGGTGACGATCGATGCCGAAGCGGCGCGGCTCCTCGGCGTCGGCGTCGGCGACACGGTGACCTACGCGCCGGCCTGAGCCTTGGCGCTCAGCCGGTCAGACCCAATGCGCCAGCCAGTTCGCCAGGGCTTGCGGCGTCATGCTGCGAGCATCGGCCAGGGCGAAGAGGCGGCCGCCGTTGAGCAGGCGGTCGGTCTTGGGATCGACCACCAGGATAGCGGGCACGCCGTCCAACTTCTTGATGCCGTAATGCCCCGGGATCGCCAGGTTCTTGTCCATGCGGCCGATGTCCACCGTCACCACGACGTAGTGCTTGCGCACGAAGGCCGCGACTTCGGGCAAGTCCATGATCCCCGCGAGCACCCGGCAGTCGAGACACCAGTTGCCGCCCAGATCGATGAGCAGCTTCTTGCCTTGCGCCTTTGCCAGCGCCCTCGCCCGCGCCACCTGCCTCGTGGCATCGGCGGCGGTGTCGTAAGGCAGCGGCAAAGGCTGGGGCAGCTTGTCGAGGCTGGGCACGGAGACGCGGGGCGCGGGCGCGGCGGGGAGGCTCGTGCCGGTGGCGAGAAGCGCCAGGCCGGCAAGGAGGCTGAGTGGTTTCGCTTGGATCATGATGCGCTAAGCTAGTGCAATGAGGACAGAGATCAACTTCGACGGCATCGTCGGCCCGAGCCACAACTATGCGGGCCTCAGCCCCGGCAATCTCGCATCGACCCGCAACTTCGGCCGGGTCTCACGCCCGCGCGAGGCGGCGTTGCAGGGGCTCGCGAAGATGCGGCTGAACCTGGAGCTTGGCCTGGCCCAAGGCTGGTTCATGCCGCACGACCGGCCGGACGATGCCTGGCTCGCCCGCCTCGGCACCGACATGGGCGCGGCCGACGAAGCGCTGCGCTACGCCGCGATGTCCGCTTCGGCGATGTGGGCGGCCAATGCGGCGACCGTCAGCCCCGCGCCCGATACCGGGGACGGGCGCTGCCACCTGACCGCCGCGAACCTCGCCACGATGCCGCACCGCAGCCACGAGTGGCCCGGCACGCTGGCGCAACTGCGCCTCGCGTTTGCCGACCCGGTACACTTCGCCGTGCACGATCCGGTGCCGCCGCCCTTCGGCGATGAAGGCGCCGCGAACCACATGCGCCTTTGCATGGGCCACGACGCGCCCGGCCTCGAAGTCTTCGTCTATGGCGAGAGCGGCGGCCCCTTCCCCGTCCGCCAGCACCGGCAGGCCAGCGCGGCGGTGGCGCGGCTCCACCGCCTCGATCCGGAGCGCACCATCCTGTGGCCGCAATCGGCCGAGGCGATCGCGGCGGGGGCCTTTCACAACGACGTCGTCGCGGTGGCGAACGAGCATGTGCTGTTCACCCATGAGCAGGCCTTCGCCGAACCGCAGGCACTCTATGCCATGCTGCGCGAAAAGCTGCCGGGCGTGGAGATCATCGAGGTTCCGGCAAGCGCGGTCAGCCTTGCCGATTGCATCGCCTCCTACGTGTTCAACGCGCAGCTCGTGACGCGCCCAGGCGGCGGCATGGCGCTGGTCCTGCCCGGGGAGGCGCAGGCGACGCTTGCCGTGTGGACCTGGCTGCAGGAGCTCGTCGCGGGCAATGGCGCGATCCGCGAACTTCACGTGGCCGACTTGCGCGAGTCCATGGCGAATGGCGGCGGCCCGGCCTGCCTGCGGCTGCGTGTCGTCGCCGATCCGGCGACGGTCGACCCGCGCTTCCTCGCGAGCCCCGAGAGCATCGAGCGCGCCGAGGCCATCGTGCGCCGGCACTGGCCTGAGGAAATCGCCCCCGACGATCTGGCGCGACCGGCCTTGTGGGCGACGGTCCGTCAGGCACGGGGAGCGTTGCTCGACGCGCTCGACCTTGCTGCCCTACGCTGAACCGCAAGGCGGGAACCCCAGGGGCGCCCATGCGCTCCTTGGCCGCCTCTCCAGCAATCCCCTCAATCCCTCCCAACGCGACAGGAGCCGACATGACCGTGAATTCCGCCACCGCCCGCTACGAAGGCCTCGGCAAGACCGGCAAGGGCCACGTGACCAGCAAATCCGGCGTGATCGACGCGGATTACGGTTTCGGCACCCGCTTCGAGGGGGCACCGGGCACCAATCCCGAAGAGATGATCGCCGCCGCGCATGCCAGCTGCTTCACCATGGCGACGAGCTTTGCGCTCGCGGGCGCCGGGCACAGCGACGGCACGCTGCTGACCGAGTGCAAGGTCACCCTGAAGCCCGACGACGGCGGGTTCACCGTCACCAAGTCGGAGCTTTCCCTCACCGCCAAGGTGCCGGGGATCGAACAGGCCGAGTTCGAGCGCATCGCCGCCGAAGCGAAGGCCGGTTGCCCGATCTCCAAGCTGCTCAAGTGCGAGATCACCCTCACGACCTCGTTCGAGAACTGACCTTCGAGATCCGGAAGCGGCTACTTGGCCGCTCCATCGCTCACCGGCTTGGCATTGGTCCAGGCGCAGCCGAGCCGCAGTTCCTCGCCGAGCTTAAGCGTGACCGAGTAAGGATAGTGCCGGTCGGACATGCCGTCGCTGCACGTGCCCGGCGTCAGCGTGATGTCGAGTTGCTTGTCGCCCAGCTTGCCGCTGACCGCCAGGCCGTTGCGGCCGGCGAACCGCGTCACCGGTACCTTGACGCCGGTCGGAATCGAGGGCGTCGAGAAGGTCAGCGTCTCGCCCTGCAGGCCGCCGCTCCAGAACGGCTCGGTGCCGGTCATGTGCACGACTTCGGACGGAGTGATGGCCGCGAAGGGCCGCGAAGCCTCGTCGCCGCCGGTCCCGGGCGCCTGGCCATCCGCATGGCGGTGGCAACCGCCAAGCAAGAGCGCACAAAGGGCAAAGGCGGCGGCGAAGCGGAGACGATCTGCAGGCATAGGCGCGCCCTCTAGCACTCGGATGGCCGCACTGCATCATCCCCTAGCAATGCGATGAGCGCCTGGGCAGCCGCCGGATTGCGCTCCTTGGCGCCAGCGATGAAGAACAGGAACACCTCCTTGCCCGCCGCCGCCCAGACACGTGCCTTGTCGGCCCAGGCCGCGAGTTCGGCGGCAGGGTAGCCCTCCGGCTCATCCGCACGTGCCCGTTGCAGCCGGGCATAGACGAACGGCGCGTCGGTGATCTCGAAATCCGCGTACTTCTCGCTCTGGGTCACCACCACCGCCACGCCCGCTTCGTTCGCGATGGCGCGGAACGCCGGATCGGCGAAGCTCTCGTGGCGCGCCTCGATCGCGTGCCGCAGCGCGACGCCCTCGTGTTGCCGGGGCAGCATGGCGAGGAAGGCCTTCATCTCGTCGGCATCGAACCGCTTGGTCTCCCTCAACTGCCAGTTGATCGGCCCCAGCTTGTCGCCGAGCTCGACGATGCCTTGCTCGACGAAGTTGGCGAGGGCCGGCCCCACCTCGGCCAGGTTCCTGCGGTTGGTGCAATAGCTCGAACCCTTCAGGGCGAAGCGGAAATGATAGGGCACCGCATCACGCCACTTGGCGAAGCTTGCCGGCTTCTGCAGGCGATAGAACGTCGCGTTGATCTCGGTCGCGGTGAGCCGGGCGGCGAGGTACTCCAGCTCGCGCGCCTGCACGAGTCCCTTGGGATAGAAGTTGTCGCGCCATTCCGGGAAGATCCACCCGCCAACGCCGACATGGATACGACCAGGCTTCAAGCTAAGCCCTTTCCCGGTATGCGGGAACTCGTGTCAGCCTTCATTTCGTCGCGTCCTTAGCTGCGCCCGGCCTAACCCGAATCCCGGCGAACGGAACACTCTCACACCTTCCCGCGTTCGGCGAGGAAATGAGGGCTAGGGGCAGACAAGGTCTGACGCGATGAACATCAAAAGCATGAGAGCGGCGCAATTCGCGACCATCGTGCTCGGAGCCGGAGTGACGGCGGGCGCGCTGATGGCGATGGCGACCCCCACGGCGATGAGCCGACATGGCGACGACACCTGGAAGGACCGCGTCGAGAACACTTACGGGCCAAGCTATGGTCCCGACTACGCCGTTGCCGACCTTCCGCCCCAGGATCTGACGCCGATGAAGTGGATCGGCACGCCGTCCCGCATGGATGCGGCCGGGCGAGACGATACGGCTGCGGCGCCGGCTACGGACACCGACCTCGCCGATCTGCTGGATCACGACGATCCCTCCCTGGAGAGCGCGCGGTTCGAGCAGGTCATGGTCCGGCGCGGTTCGGACCCGCATGTCGCCGTGATCGACCAGAGCGACGCGGCGGGCGTCTCGGCCCAGGCCGCGCAAGAAGCGGCGGCGGACGTGCGAGGCGCGGTCAGCGCCGCCCCTGACGACAAGGACGATGGCGATGCCGCCGCGGACTCGTCCCTCGGGGCAAGCGCTGCGCAGCCTGCCGTCGGCACCTGACGCATTGGCCAACCGACACGTATTCACGACCGCTTCATGGGCCCTTACATAGAAGTCCATTGGATTTCGCGGGTCTGGAGTTGAAGGAATGGGCGCGGTGCGCTTGGCGGTAACGATGGCGGTGATCGGCGTGGCGGCGGGCGCCTGTGCGGCGGTCGCGATGATGCCCGCGTTCGCACCCTTTCGCGAACGCGATCGACGCTCCGAACAGCCGGCGATCGTGTTCGACCGCGGCAACGAACCCAGCTCCGGCCAGGCCTACGCCGATGCCGGGCGGCAGCGCACCGAACCCGACTCCTCGTTCGCCGTCACGCCCGGTCCCCGTGACGGCACGGTCGTGCTCGAACTGCCGCGCTGGGCGAACGAAGCGAAGGATTGGGTGGGCGTGGGTGAACGGGCGCTGGGAGCCTGGCGCAGCTGGAGCCGGCCCGACGTCGCCAGCGAACCCAACGCGGACGCGACCGAACGATACGTGCGCCCGACCCCGCGCTATGGCGGACCTTCCGAGGACCGCGGCTATGATGCGCCGGCGTATCGCGACGACCGGCCCCGCGCGGAACCGCCAGCGTACAGAGAAAACGACGAGGCCGTCTACGAAGCGGCCCGGCGCGCCCGCGACGCCGCGCGCGATGCCCGCGACGCCGCGCGCGATGCCCGCGAGGCCGAGGATCACGGCGAAGACTGGTAGGTCGTCGCCCTCCTGGGACGAGCGCTGCCTGATCATGCCGCCGCGCATCCGACTGGCCCAGGCGGACGTGTTCGAAACTCTGGAAAACGCGGCCGCCACGGTTCCGAATCGTGGCGGCCCACGCTTATGGCGGATCGGGTGAGCGCTTCCATCGTCATCGGCAACGACCCTTCCGGCCGCCCCGTCGAGATCGACGTGGGCGAGTTGCTGGCCACGCGCCTGCTGGTCCAGGGCAATTCCGGCTCGGGCAAGTCGCACCTGCTGCGCCGCCTGCTGGAGGAGAGCGCGCCGCTGGTGCAGCAGGTGGTGATCGATCCCGAGGGCGACTTCGTGACGCTGGGCGAGGCTTTCGGCCACGTCGTGATCGATGCCAGCGCCTACGCCGAGGCTGAGATCGGCCGCCTCGCCGCCCGCATCCGCAAGCATCGGGCCTCGGTCGTGCTCGCGCTCGACGAGCTGGAGATCGACCAGCAGATGAAGTGCGCCGGGCAGTTCCTCTCGGCCCTGTTCGATGCCCCGCGCGAGGAGTGGTATCCCGCGCTGGTGGTGGTCGACGAGGCGCAGATGTTCGCCCCCGCCGCAGCCGGCGAAGTGAGCGAGGAGGCGCGTCGGATCAGCCTGGCGGCGATGACCAACCTGATGTGCCGGGGCCGCAAGCGCGGGCTTGCCGGCGTGATCGCGACCCAGCGCCTGGCCAAGCTCGCCAAGAACGTCGCGGCCGAGGCTTCGAACTTCCTGATGGGCCGCACCTTCCTCGATATCGACATGGTCCGCGCCGCCGACCTGCTCGGCATGGAGCGGCGCCAGGCTGAGGCGATCCGGGACTTGTCGCGCGGGCAGTTCTTGGGCTTGGGCCCGGCGATCAGCCGTCGGCCTGTCGCCGTCAACATCGGCGCGGTGCGCACCGGCAGCCGCGCCGTGGTGCAAAGCTTCTCGCCCCCGCCCAGCGCCTCGCCCGAGGAGCTGCACGCCCTGCTCCACGACAACCTCCACCACGAACCCGCGCGCGATCTGCCGCGCCCGCCCGCCCCGCGCGCCGAGCCCGAGCAACTCGCCGAGCGGATCGCGCAGGCGGCGAGCGCGCCGATGCGTGGCCCACCGGAACTGCCCGAAGTCGATCCGGCGCAAGCCGAGGCGGCCTTGTCCGAGATCCTGGCGCAGATGGTCGAGGAAGAGGGCTGCACCTTCCAGCCCACCGCGACGCTGTTCCAGGACTTCTCGCTGCGCTGCCGAATGCGCGGATTGCCGACGCGCGGCCTCGACGTCGTGCGGTTCAAGCGCGGCTTCGCGATGGCCGTCGCGGGCATCCGCGAGCAGGACGAGCGCTGGACCGACTTGCTCGATCTCGCCACCAGCGTGCCCGACGAACTGCTCGCGCCGTTCCTGCTGATCGGCAAGGCCGCTGCCGAGGGCCGCGCCTGTCCCGACGATGCAGAGCTGGCACGCGCCTACGGCACCAGCTCGCCGCGCCGCATCCAGCGGCTGCTCGACCATCTCGAGAAGGACGGCCTGCTGGTCGTGCGCACCGACTTTTCGGGCAAGCGCTCGGTCGCGCTGCCACATCTGGGGCTGGCAACCGCCGCGATCGCGGCGTAGAGTCTGTCCGCTTGAAGCGGCGTCGGCACCGGCCCACGCCCCCACCCGACCTCCCATAGGGTACTATCGTTGGGAGGTCGGGTGGGGGCGTGGGCCGGCGCCGCTTAAACAGGAAAGACTCTAGCTTCCCCGCATGGCAGAGATCGTCAACCTGAGGCAGGCGCGCAAGGCGAAGCAGCGCGCCGAGCACGCGGCCGAGGCGCAGGCCAACCGCGCGCGCCACGGTGCGACCAAGGCCGAGCGCCGTACCATCCGCGACGAGGCGGAACGGCGGCAGCGCACGCTCGACGGCGCGCGGCGCGAGGACTGATGCGCACGACCTACAGCGACGCCACCGTGCGCCTCTACCACCTCGACGATGGGGCCGAAGGCGGCACAGCGACCACGCTGTTCTATGGCTCCCTCTCCGAGGCCTTGCAGGTGGCGGCACGGCAGGACGACGCAGTTCAGCAGGGCCTCTGGCTCGCGACCGACAACGACGTGATCGCCTACCTCGATTTCGCCGACGAGTAGCCGCCACGCCCGGTCGCGCAGGGACGAGCGCATGACAAATTGTTTCCCTGCTCTCAGACGCGTTGAAGCTAGGCGGGCGCCGACCTACATCCACTTTGCGGCCCGGGCCCCTCTGGCGCAGCTTCCTTCCACAAGGCGCTGCGTGATGTCGGACCGCATCGGGTGAGACCGATGCTCGGGTCCGGAAGCGTCCCTTCCCCCCTCCAAATCCGAGCCCGGGCATCGGCTCACCCGATCGAACCAACCCGCTTGTTCGATAGGGAGCTTTGTCTCATGCCTACCCGCCTGTTCCTGATGCTGGAACGCCTGCAGCAGCTCGACACCCGTCTGCGCCTTGCCCAGTCGCAGCCGCACCGCGATCCGCTCGAAGTCGCCCGCTTGCGCGCGCGCAAGCTCTCGCTGCGCCAGCGGCTCTCGCGCCTGATGCGGGGCAACGGCCTGCAGACCGTCTAACGGGAGCCGGCCATGGATTTCCTGACTGCCGACTGGCTGGGCACTCCGGCCTGGTTCTGGCTGGCCTTCGCCGCCCTCGTCGCCATCCTCACCGCCTTCGACCTTGGCGTCCTGCACAAGGACGACAAGGCGATGGGCATACGCGAGTCCCTCAAGCTCTCGGTCTTCTACATCGCCGTGGCCGCAGCGTTCGGCGGCTGGGTCTGGTACGCCAAGGGCGCGACCGCCGGCGTGGAGTACTACACCGGCTACTTCATCGAGAAGGCGCTCTCGATCGACAACGTCTTCGTCATCTCCATGATCTTCGGCTTCTTCGCGATCCCCGCCAAGTACCAGTACCGGGCGCTGCTGTGGGGCATCCTGGCCGTCATAGTCCTGCGCGGCGCGATGATCGCGGGCGGCGCTGCCCTCGTGGCGCAGGCGCACTGGGTCATGTGGATCTTCGCCGCCTTCCTCGTCTTCACCGGCGTGAAGATGCTGTTCGCGGGCGACCAGGAGCCCGACATCGGCAAGAACCCGGCGATCCGCTGGATCTCGCGCCACATGCACGTGACCAAGGAGCAGCACGGCAGCCACTTCTTCGTCAAAGTGCCGGACGAAAGGCCCGGCAAGGCGGGCAAGCTCGCCTGGGCGGCAACGCCGCTGTTCCTGGCATTGGTGGTGATCAACCTGGCCGACCTGGTGTTCGCGGTGGATTCGGTGCCGGCGATCTTCTCGATCACGACCGACACCTTCATCGTCTACACGTCCAACATCATGGCGATCCTGGGCCTGCGCGCGCTCTACTTCGCGCTCGCGGCGATGGTGCACCGCTTCCATTACCTCAAGTACGCGCTGGCGCTGGTCCTGGTGTTCATCGGCGCGAAGATCCTGGCGACCGACTTCCTGCTGGGCGGCGCCAAGTTCCCGCCGCTCGCGAGCCTCGGCGTCACGGTCGCGCTGATCGCCGGCGGCGTGCTGTGGTCCTTGTGGAAGACGCGAGGGCAGGAGCCGGCCTCCCCGGCCGCATAGGCCGGCAAAGGGGGTGCACGGCAGGTTCGGCCCCGCTAAGGCGCGGGGATGAAAGCCGAACCTGCCGTCCTCCCGCCCCGGCGCACCTGGAGCCCCGCGCACTTGCTGGCGCTGCTCCTGGCCAACTTGGCCCTGGCGCTCGGGCCGTGGTTCGTGCGCCTGGCCGATACCGGCCCGGTCGCTGCCGGCTTCTGGCGGCTGACGATCGCGCTGCCGGTGATCCTGGCGCTCTCCCTGCGCGAGCCGGCGGCGCGGCGCCGGTTGAGCGGCGCCACCCTGGCGATCGTCGCGGGCGCGGGCGTGTTCTTCGCGCTCGACCTGGCGAGCTGGCACGTCGGCATCGCCGCGACCAAGCTCGGCAACGCCTCGCTGTTCGGCAACGCGGGCAGCGTCATCCTCATGGCCTGGGGGCTGATCGCCGCGCGGCGGGCGCCGCGCGTGCTGGAACTCGCCGCGATCCTCGCCGCACTGGCCGGAGCGGCGCTGCTGATGGGCGGCTCGTTGGAGATCAGCCACGCCAGCTTCGTGGGCGATCTGTTCTGCCTGATCGCCGGACTCTTCTATGCCGTCTACATCCTCCTGCTGCGCCCGGCGCGCGCGCGGCTGGGCCAGTTCTCGCTGCTGTTCTGGTCGACGCTGACCGGCCTGCCGATCCTGCTCGCCGTCGCCGCGCTGCTGGGCGAACGGATCGTGCCGCACAATTGGACGCCGCTGCTGATCCTGGCGATGAGCAGCCAGGTGATCGGCCAGGGGCTGCTGATCTATTCGCTGAAGAACTTCACCCCGCTGGTGATCGGCCTCGCCCTGCTGACCCAGCCGGCGGTCTCCGCCCTCACCGGTTGGCTGGCCTTCGACGAGACGCTGGGCGCGGGCGATGTGCTGGGCATGGTGCTGCTGGCAGGGGCGCTGGCGATGGCCAAGGCGGGCGACCGGGTTGACTGAACCGGGTTGCTTGGAGCGGGATCGATGCGCATGTATGGTGCGCAGCTTACGGAGCGACCCGATGCGCAAGGCAACGAACGTCTCGTTGAACACCGACCTCCTGGATCAAGCGCGCGCGCTTGAGATCAACATTTCTCGCGCCTGCGAGCGCGGCCTTGTCGAACAGATCGAGGAAGTCCGCGCAGCTCGCTGGCGGGAGGAAAACCGCACCGCAATCGTATCCTCGAACCACTACGTGGATCGGAAGGGCTTGCCGCTCGCAGGCCACCGCCGCTTCTGATGGCGAAGTTCGACGTCTACGCGCTTGCTCAGGGGCGCGGGTACCTGATCGACTGCCAGGCGAACTTGCTGAGCGACCTCAACACGCGATTTGTCGTGCCGCTCCTGCCCTTGGAGGAAGCACCCAAGCCGGCGGCGCGGCTCAACCCGGTCTTCGACATCGCTGGCGAGCCGCATGTGATGGTCACTCAGTTCGCGGCGACCGTGCCGGTCAACGAGCTTCAGGCAAGAGCGACATCGCTCGCCGAACAAGAGATCACTGTCGGCAATGCCTTGGACATGCTGATCCCCGGCTTCTGAAGCCGTCTACCGCGCGCCCAGGTCGCCCTTGCCGATCGTTCCGCTGGCCAGTTCAAGCATGCGATCGAGGCTCTTCTTGGCAGCGAGGCGCAAGGGTTCGTCGATCTCGATCCGCGGCTCCAGGTCGCGCAGTGCGACGTAGAGCTTCTCCATGGTGTTGAGCGCCATGTAGGGGCAGATGTTGCAGTTGCAGTTGCCGTCCGCTCCGGGCGCGCCGATGAAGGTCTTCTCCGGCAAGGCAAGCTGCATCTGGTGGATGATGTGCGGCTCGGTGGCGACGATCAGCGTGTCGCCCGGCATCGTCTTGGCGAATTGCAGGATGCCGCTGGTCGAGCCGACATAGTCCGCGTGGTCGACGATGTGCGGCGGACACTCCGGATGCGCGGCGATCGGCGCGTCGGGATGCTGCGCCCTGAGCTTCAGCAGCTCGGTCTCGCTGAAGGCCTCGTGGACGATGCACACGCCCGGCCACAGCAGCATGTCGCGCCCGAACTTGCGGTTGAGATAGCCGCCCAAGTGCCGGTCGGGTCCGAAGATGATCTTCTGGTCGGCCGGGATCTGCGCCAGGATCGTCTCGGCGCTGGAGCTGGTGACGATCACGTCCGACAGCGCCTTCACCTCGGTCGAGCAGTTGATGTAGGTCAGCGCGATGTGATCGGGGTGCGCCTCGCGGAAGGCCTTGAACTTCTCGGGCGGGCAGGAGTCCTCAAGGGAGCAGCCCGCGTCCATGTCGGGCAGCACCACGATCTTCTGAGGGCTGAGGATCTTGGCGGTATCGGCCATGAACTTCACGCCGCAAAACGCGATCACGTCGGCATCGGTCTCGGCCGCCTTGCGGCTGAGTTCGAGCGAGTCCCCGACGAAGTCGGCCAGGTCCTGCAATTCGGGCTTCTGATAATAGTGCGCCAGGATGACCGCGTTGCGCTCCTTGCGCAGGCGTTCGATCTCCGCGCGCAAGTCGAGGCCGGTCAGGTTGAGAGGCTGTGCGGTCATGGTGTCCCCTGGGGTATCTGCCCACCCATGTAGGGCGGCAAGCCTCTCACCCCAAGGTTTTCTTGCAGGATTTTGCCGTCAGGGCTTGGTCGGGAAGGGAGGTGGCGGGTAGGCGAGCGCCGGCTGGCGTGCCCCTTCGGTGCCGGCGACAACGCGGTCGTAGACCGAGGCGGCCAAGGCGCTGCGGCCAATGGTCTCGCAAGCAAGCTGCATCAGCAGCAAGGCGGCAAGCCCGACCAGCCAGGCCGGGTGGACGCGGCCGTAGCGGCGCTTGTCCCGGATGATTCCCGCGACCGGGAACGCGATCATCGCGGCGAAGACTGCCGTGAACATCCAGTACATCAGCAGCGGAGCGGGCAGGAGCCGTCCGAACGAAGGGCCCATGATCGCAGCCATCGCGCACACGATCAGGCGCGGATGCCAGTCGCGATCGCGCCGCTTGACCACGCCGCCGATCAGCAGCGCACCGAATACGGTGACGCTGATCGGGTTCATGAAAAGGAACTGGGCAGGCAGGAAGAAGAAAGGCACGCGGTCTCGCTGCACCGTCCAGATGGTCGTCGCCGTGCCGACCACGATCATCGTCAGCGCCCAGCCGACGGCGACCCAGCCAAGCTTGCGATGGAAGCGCAGCGAGCCGTTCGCCGCGAGCGACACCTGGGTCACGAACAGCACTACCCACCCCATGAACAGCACGGCATGGACGTGAACATAGATCGGTGCGTGGAACGTCGAGATGCCGAAGAACGCGAAAAGCGAGAAGGCGAGGACGTTGAAAGCCGCCATCACGAGGGCGACGATCAGAAAGAACCGCGCCTCACCCGCAAGTGCCGGACGCTGCCAAGCCACAGTAGCCATATCGAAGCCCCACCTACCAAGGGCCCCGCTTTACTATGAACCTGGCCGAAATTGAACCCGCCAAAGTCGGGCTGGTCACGAGCCTGTAGGAATGCCTAGTTCCTGCTTCCACTCGGCGCCGCGGCTTCTCCCTGGAAGCGGGCGTTCACCGTCACGTCGCCGAACCCGGCGACTTCCAGCGGGATCGCGAGGTTCTGGCGGATCGCATCCTTGGCGGCCGAACGCGCCAGGTTCATCAGGACCGGGTTCGCCGCCTGCTCGACCGCCTGCTTCTCGGCGAGCTGGGTGTTGGCGCGGCTGAGGCTGTCCTGCGCGTCCCGACTGATCCACAGCCCCTCGCGCAAGTACTGCGCGCGCGCCTCGTCGAGGTTGGGCTTGCCCACCGTCAGCGGCGGCAGCAGCACGTCGAGCGCGTGAGTCGCCTCGTTCCAGGTGAGCTGGTTGCGGTCCATCTTCGACAAGTCGAGCGTGTAGTCGACCCGCGCCGGAATGACCGCGACCTGGCGTGACTTGACGAGGCCGAGCAGGCGGCTGTCCTCGGCCGCGACGACCGGCGCCAGTTGGGCACTGAACACCGTCAGCCGGTCCTGCTTCTCGAACGCAACGACCGTGGTGCCCAGCGGATCGCCGGGGATCTTGGGCCAGAACGCGCGATAGGCCAGCCAGCAGGCGAGCGCGAGCATGAGGATGAACAGCAGCCACGGCACGCCCTGGCGGCGCGCGAGGCTATGCCGGCGGGCGGGAGACGGCTGCGTGCCGGGCGAAACCTGCGGGTCGCGATCGGTGGTCATGAGATTGGCAACGCCCCGCCAGGAGCGTCGTTCCGCCTCACGCCGCCAGGTTCCAATCCTCGCCTCGCTGGGCGACGAGGCCACGTCCGGCCAAGTCGATGAGATGCGCGTGGACCGAGCGTCCGGCCGCGGGCCACAGCCGCTCGTCCACGCCCTTGTACATCACCGGCACCATCTGCGCGATGCGGGTGCGGCCTTCCTCGATCTGACGCAGGATCTGCTTCTCGCGACTGCGGCGATGGCCCATCATGCCGCGCACCAGCTGGCGCGGCTTGTCGACGGCGGGGCCATGCGCCGGCAGGTAGAGCCGGTCGTCACGCTCGTGCAGCTTCTGCAGGCTCGCCATGTAGGCGGCCATGTCGCCGTCGGGCGGCGAGACGACGCTGGTGGACCAGCCCATCACATGGTCGCCGGTGAACAGGATGCCGCTCTCGGGCAATGCGAAGCACAAGTGATTGGAGGTGTGGCCGGGGGTCGACACCGCCGTCAGCGTCCAGCCCTCACCCGTGACGCTCTCGCCGTCTGCGAGCACGCGGTCGGGGCGATAGCTCGGATCGAAGGCGGCGTCGGCGCGAGGGCCGTCGTCCTCGAGGGTCAGCGGTGCGCAGCCGATCACCGGCGCTCCGGTCCGCGCCGCAAGCGGCGCGGCGGCGGGCGAGTGGTCGCGGTGCGTATGGGTGCAGCAGATCGCCACCACCTTCGCCTCGCCGATCGCTTGGATCAGCGCCGCCAGATGCTCGGGCTCGTCAGGGCCGGGGTCGATCACCGCGACCTCACCGCCGGCACCGACGATGTAGCTCTGCGTGCCGGTGAAGGTGAAGGGCGAGGGATTGCGCGCCAGCACGCGCCGCACCAGCGGGTCGATCCGCTCGGCGAGGGCATAAGGGCGAGTGTCGGAGGCAGCGTCCATCCCGGCGATATGGCGACTGCACCGCGCCCTGTCGAGCAGGTGCGATCGAGCAGGTGCAGTCGTGTCCGCGCGGCCTCAGCCTACCATCCGGCCCTCAAGCCGCTCGCGCAGGCGGGCGATCGCGCTCGGCGCATTGGGCGGAGCCTGGCGCCACGTGCGATCGAGGTGCAGCAGCCGCTCGTAGAAGCGCAAGGTCGCCTCCACCAGCGCGCGAACGTTCGCGGGCAGGAGCGCCACGTGCTCCCCGCCCAGCCCGCGCAGGTCTAGCGAGAGGCGGCCATGGCGGCGCAGCTGGAATTCGCTGAGCTCGCCCATGAAGTAGGCGCGGTGATTGAGCAGCCAGGCGACCGCATGCATCATCCGGGTGGTGGTGCGCAGGCCCTCGCTCGACATCGCGATGCGCCCCAGATCGTCGGCCGCGCCGCTGTCCGCCCTGCCGCACAGGCTGAAGGCGTGGCGCACCTCGTCCGAGAGGACGAGCGCCTCGCAGTACAGTCCCTCGACGATCTTCGGACTAATCGTGACCACTCGCCCCATGGCCACGCTCTATGAACGAAGCGAGAGTCCGTGTGAATCGCCGCATCCGACGTTTTTCGGTGGAAATCTGGGCTGTCCGAAAAGGGCACGCATGCCGGGGCGCGGCGCAATACCAGGTTGTGCGGCAAACCCGTTGATCAGGCGATGATATCGGGAATCAGGAAATCCTCGATCTGGGCGATCTGGTCCTTCAACCGCAATTTCCGCTTCTTCAATCGGGCGATCTGCAACTGGTCGGTCGACCCGGCGGAGCCGAGCGCGTCGATCGCCGCGTCGAGATCGCGGTGCTCGATGCGGAGCATCTCGAGGCGCTTGCGCATCTCCTCTTCGGTCACGCCCGCAATCCCTCAGCCGATACGATGAACCAAGCCGCTCCCGCTCGACGCAGCAGGACGGCGGCTCACCGATATGGGGCATTAACGCGCTTCGCAAGAGCACCCAGGTATGGTGTCCTAACAATTGTGCCGCATCCGCATGATGCCGAGTCGGCAGCACGGGTTCGGCCGGAAGAGGAGGACCATCTATGGAGACTTCGCACGTCAGCGCCCTGCAGCTCAAGCATGCCGGCATTGAACGGCAGATCCACGACGAGATGAGCCGCCCGATGCCTGACGCCGTGACAATTCAGGCGCTCAAGAAGCGAAAGCTCAGGCTGAAGGAGGAACTCGCCCGCCACTGAGCGCGCGATCGTACCTGGGGGACCAGCCCCTTTAACCCCCACGCAGCAAATCAGGAAATCCGCGGCACTTCGACGGCTCCTTTGCGTTCCCAAACCGCAGGGTTTGGTCTAGTCGGTGAGACATGAGCAGCGGAGCCGTCGAAGCAGCCCGGACCATCCTGACCCGCCTTCACGAAGTGATGGCGTCGCGCAGCAACGCGCAGTCGAAGCTCAACACCGTGGTGGAGGTGATCGGCGAGTGCCTCGATAGCGAGGTCTGCTCGATCTACCTGCTGCGCGAGGGGATGCTGGAGCTGTTCGCCACGCGCGGCCTGGCGCAGGAGGCGGTGCACGTCACCCGGATGGCGGTGGGCGAGGGTCTGGTCGGCACGATCGCCGAGCAGATCGAGACGCTGAACCTGGCCGAGGCGACTGCCCACCCCGACTTCTCGTACCGGCCGGAAACGGGCGAGGACAAGTTCCACTCCTTCGCCGGTGTCCCCATCGTGCGGCGCGAGCGGTGCGTGGGCGTGCTGTGCGTGCAGCACGTCGACCCACGGCGCTACGAAGAGATCGAGATAGAGGCGCTGCAGACCGTCGCCATGGTCCTGGCCGAATTGATCACCAACGCCGACCTGATCGACGAGGTCGATGTCGATGCGCTCGCCGCCGGCCAGACCGGCCCCGAACAGCTGCGCGGCCTCACCCTGGTCAAGGGTCTCGCCGGCGGCGTCGCCGTCTACCACCAGCCGCGCATCAACATCGAGCACATCGTGGCCGAGGACACCGAGGCCGAGCGCCAGCGCGTGATCATGGCGTTCGACAAGATGCGCGACCAGATCGAGCGCATGGCCAACCAGGCCGAATTCGGCATTGGCGGCGAGCACGAGGAGGTCCTCGCGACCTACAAGATGTTCGCCTACGACGAAGGCTGGACCCGGCGGATCAACGAGGCGATCGATTCCGGCCTCACCGCCGAGGCCGCGATCGAGCGGGTGCAGCAGCGCACCCGGATGCGCATGCGCCAGATCGACGATCCGCTGCTCGCCGATCGCATGCACGACCTGGAGGATCTGGCGAACCGCCTGCTGCGGATCGTCTCGGGCCAGCTCGGCACCGCGGCCACGATGGGGCTGCGCAGCGACGCGATCCTCATCGCCCGCAATCTGGGCCCGGCCGAGCTGCTCGAATACGACCGCCGCCGCCTCAAGGGCGTGATCCTGGAGGAAGGCTCGCTCACCAGCCACGTCGTCATCGTCGCGCGCGCCATGGGCATTCCCGTTCTCGGCCGGGTAAGGGGGCTGCGCGGCAAAGTGCGCGAGGGCGATCCGCTGCTGCTCGACTGCGACCAGGCGACGGTCGTGATCCGGCCGCTGGCCGGCGTGATCGAGGCGTTCGAGGCGCGTTTTGCCCGCAGCCGCGAGCGCCAGGCCGCCTACGCCGCGCTGCGCGACGTCGTGCCGGTCAGCGCCGACGGCAAGCGCATCACGGTGATGATCAACGCGGGCCTGCGCGACGATGTCGCCAACCTCAGCCTCACCGGCGCCGACGGCATCGGCCTGTTCCGCACCGAGTTCCAGTTCCTGGTGTCCGCCACCCTGCCCGCGCGCGAGCGGCAGACGCGCCTCTACCGCGACGTGATGGACGCGGCCGGCAGCAAGCCGGTGATGTTCCGTACCGTCGACATCGGCGGCGACAAGACCCTGCCCTACTTGCGCCACGACGATGGCGAGGGCGAGGAGAACCCGGCGATGGGCTGGCGCGCCCTGCGCGTGGCGCTGGAACGGGACGGACTGCTCAAGGCCCAGGCCCGCTCGCTGCTCGAAGCGGCCGCCGGCCGCACGCTCAATGTCATGTTCCCGATGGTCAGTGAGCCGTGGGAGTTCGATGCCGCGAAGGCCGTGTTCGACAAGCAGGTCGCGTTCCTGCGCGGCCAGAAGAAGCGCCTGCCCGAGGCGATCCGCTATGGCGTGATGCTGGAAGTGCCCGCGCTCGCCGAACAGCTCGATCTGCTCGCGCCCAAGATCCAGTTCCTCTCGATCGGCACCAACGACCTCACCCAGTTCCTGTTCGCCGCCGACCGCTCGAACGCCAAGCTCGCCGAACGCTATGACTGGCTGAGCCCGTCGATCCTGCGCTTCTTGCGGCGCGTCGTGCGCGCGCTCGACGGCAAGAGCGTCGACATCACGGTGTGCGGCGAAATGGGCGGGCGCCAGCTCGAAGCCATGGCGCTGATCGGCATCGGCATCGAGCGGCTGTCGATCACGCCCGCATCGGTGGGTCCGATCAAGGCCATGATCGGCAAGCTCGACGTGGCTGCGGTGCGCGCGGCGATGGACGCCTGGCTGGCCGCGCCGCCTGCCGACATGCGCCTGGCTCTGTCCGATTGGGCCGCGTCCGAAGGTATCCTCCTGGATTGACGCTGCATCTATGTAGGCGCCGTTTACCACCCCTGGGGAATTTGCTAGGGCGATCGTCGTAGGGTCAGCGGTATTCGCCGAGGAAACAGCAGACCGCGCGGTCCCTAGGTTGACTTTGCCTCGAGGACCGCGTTGTCTCGCCGCCGATTACCCATGTTAACCCCTTCCCGTCGGGAGCGGAATGGACGAGCAGGACAAGCTGGAGAGCCAGGCAGCCTCCCGAAGCGTGGGTGAGTTGTTGCGGGCCGCGCGCGAGGCAGCCGACCTCAGCCGTGCCGATGTCGCGGCGCGCACGCGCGTCGCCGAGCGGTATCTGGCGGCGATCGAGGACAATCGCTTCGGCGACCTGGCCGCGCCGACTTATGCCGTGGGTTTCTCGCGCGCCTATGCGCGGGCGGTCGGGCTGGACGAGGCCGACATCGCCAAGCGGGTGCGCCGCCAGCTAGACGCCCAGTCGCCGAAGCGGCCGGTGACCATGCCCAGCTTCGAGCCGGGCGATCCCGCCCGCGTGCCGCCGTCGCGCATCGCCTGGATTGCGGGCGCCTTCATCATCGTGGTGGTCGGGCTGCTGCTGCTCTACTGGAACAGCTACCTCTCGCCCGAGGGGCGCTTGCCGGACCTGCTGCCCGATGCGACGCCCGCCGCCTCGCAAGCCGCGCCTGCGCAAGCTCCCGCGCCTGCCGCGCCAACGCCTGCTCAGGGCCCCGTCGTCCTGACCGCGATGGCGCCGAACGTGTGGATCAAGGTGACCGACGCCGCCGGCGCCCAGCTCATCCAGCGCGAACTGGCGCAGGGTGAGAGCTTCACCGTGCCGCCCGAGGCGAAAGGCGCGCAGCTGCGCACCGGCCGGCCCGACGTGCTGCAGATCTCGGTCGGCGGCCAAGCGCTCCCGCCGCTTTCGGACAAGCCCAAACTGGTCAGCGCCATCTCGCTCGAACCCGCCTCGTTGCTGGAGCGCGCGCGTGGAGCGCCTGCGCCCACGCCGACAACCCCGAACACGGCTACGGCCCCGGCCGCGAGCACGGCAGCTTCGCCCGACGCCGCCCGAGCCACGCAGCCGGGAGCCGAGCCGCGCCCCAGGTCGACCCCGAGGCCGCGATCGACCCCGCGCGCCAGCCGCTCGGCGGCGGGCATGGACGACATCCTGGGCAGCCGCTCTTCGACGGCGGGACCGCGCGCGGCGGATGGCATGCCGGAACCGATCCTGCCGCCCGCCTATCCGGTATCCACCGCTTCGCACTGAGCGCGGGCTCGACAGCGCACCGGGCTTGCGGCAAGCGGAGCGCGAGGGTCGAAGGTGGTTAATTCCCTGTTCCGCTGCTCGCTGCCACCGGTGGCGAAGCTTCGAGGTGTGGAGACGAATTGGCGATGATGGGTTCGGGGATAAGTTCGAGAGCGGGCCGGGAGCATTTGCGGCAGGCCTCGCTGAGGGCGCTGGCGATCGCGGGCGTGCTGGCGCTGGCGGGCGGCGGCGTTCCCGCCTTCGCGCAGGATGCCAACACCGCTCTGCGGCTCAACAAAGTCGAAGCCGAGGTGCGCGCGCTGCAGCGCAAGGTCTTCCCCGGTAGCGACGGCAAGTACTTCACGCCCGAGATCACGCCGGGCACGCCGACCCCCTCGCCCGCGCCGCCGCCCTCGACGACGGCACTCAGCGACGTGCTGACGCGGATGGACTCGCTCGAGGCGCAAGTGGCGCGGCTCACGGGGCAGGTCGAGCAGAACAGCAACCGCATCACCCAGCTCGAAGCGCGGATGGCGAGCCTCGGCCAGGCGGCGGCAGCTCCGGCGCCCACGAGCCCGGCGCCACAGACGAACCTCGACGCGATGAGCGGAGGCGCCTCGGCCGTGCGGCCCACGCCGACACCCACCCCGCCCCCCACCCCTGCGGCAACTTCGCCGGCGGCCGCCCCGTCGTCCTCGCGGGTGAAGGCGGTGAGCGCGATCGCCAGGCCCAGCACGGGGGACGCGGCCGAGGACGAGTACAGCTACGGCTACCGCTTGTGGGAAGCGAAGTTCTACCCCGAGGCGCAGCAGCAGCTGAAGCTCTACCTGGAGAAATACCCGCGTGGGCCGCGCGGCAGCTGGGCGCGCAACCTGCTCGGCCGTGCCTACCTCGACGATGGCAACGCGCTGGAGGCGGCCAAGTGGTTCGTGCAGAACTACCAGACCGACAAGCGCGGCGAGCGCGCGCCCGACAGCCTGCTTTACCTCGCGGTCTCTATGAAGCAGCTCAACGACAGCAAGCGCGCCTGCATCGCCCTCTCCGAATTCGGCTCGACGTACGCAGCCGAGGCGGCCGGGCGACTGAAGGGCCTCTACGACAGCACGCGCAATGGACTGCAGTGCAGCGCCTGATCGGCTGATGCCCGAACCGGACGCCTGCGCGAGCTTCGCGCAGGCGCTGCGCCGGGTCTGGCCGGAAGCCGGCGATGCGCTCGACGAGCCGGGCGGTCCGAAGCTGGGTCTCGGCGTTTCCGGCGGGCCGGACAGCACCGCGATGCTGCTGCTCGCGGCGGCGGTGTTGCCCGGGCGGGTGGAGGCGGCGACGGTCGACCACCGGCTGCGCCCCGCCAACGCCGACGAGGCGCGCGATGTCGCGGCGTTGTGCGCGCGGCTGGGCGTGCCGCACGCCACCCTGCCCGTGGCACTGGAGGAGGGCAATGTGCAGGATGCCGCGCGCACCGCGCGCTATGCCGCGCTCGGCGACTGGGCGCAGGAGCGTGGCCTTGCCGCGGTCGCCAGCGCACACCATGCCGACGATCAGGCCGAGACGCTGCTGATGCGGCTCAACCGCGCGAGCGGGGTGGCCGGACTGGCCGGCGCGCGCGCTCGGGGGCAGGTTCCGGGCAGCAGCCTCGTCCTGCTGCGACCCTTGCTCGGTTGGCGGCGAGCCGAGCTGGCGGCGATCGTGGCCGCCGCCGGCATCGCGCCCGCCGACGATCCCAGCAACGTCGACGACCGGTTCGACCGCGCGCGGCTGAGGAAGGCCCTGCAAGGCGCCGACTGGCTCGACATCGCCGCCGTCGCCGACAGCGCCGGGCACCTTGCCGATGCCGACGTGGCGCTTTCCTGGTCGGCGGACCTCGAATTCCGCGCCCGGGTGAAGCGCGACCCCTTCGGCATGACCTATCGGCCGATGGCGCCCAAGGCGATCGCGCTGAGGGTGGTGGCGCGGATCATCGCCGAGCTCGACGGTGCGGAGCCGCGCGGCGGCGCCGTGGCTCGGCTGTTCGATGCGCTGGTCGCGGGTCATCCCGGCTCGATCGGAGACTTGGTGGTCCGGCCCAACGCGGGCGGCTGGAGCTTCGCCCGAGCCCCCGCCCGCCGCACCGCGCCCAAGCGGGGCAGCTAGCGTCTGTCCTGTTTAAGCGGCACCGGCCCACGCCCCCACCCGACCTCCCATAGGGTACTATCGTTGGGAGGTCGGGTGGGGGCGTGGGCCGGTGCCGATTCCGCTTTCAGCGGACAGACTCGAGCCGATTCCAGCAGTCAGTACCCGTTGGGGCCGGGGCCGCCTGGTCCCTGCTGCTCCTGGCGGTCCGGGTACGCATTGCCGCGGCGGGCTCCGGGAGGGGGCGGCGCGGCGCGCAGGCCGGGATCGATCTGGCCAGTGCCCTGTGGGCGTCCGCGCGAAGGACCCTGTCCCGTCGCCTGGTTGAGGAAGTCGTCGCCGGCGGCGGGCGGCGCGCGGCCGCGATCGTCCCGACTGTCCCGACCGTCGCGATCCTCGCGGCCATCGGGCGCGGGACCGGGTCCGACGCTGCCGTCCTCGTAGCGCGCGGCGCCGTCGCCTGGGCCGCCGCGGCGATTGGCGCCGCCCGGCTGGATCAGGTTGCCGTTGTCGTCGGTGTAGTAGTAGTCGTCGGGATTGTCGGTCATCGCCTCATCATCGGGCTCCAACTGCCACTCGGGCAACTTGAGCTGGGTGTCGAACGGCTGGACCGGCCTGCCCTGCACCGCGACCCGCATATAGGCCGCGAAAGCCGAGGCCGGCGCATGTCCGCCCGAAAGGCCGGGCACCGGGCGCGCGTCGTCGCGGCCCATCCACACGCCGGTTGTGATCCCGCTGGAGAAGCCGAGGAACCAGCCGTCCTTGTTCGAGCTGGTGGTGCCGGTCTTGCCGGCGACCGGGCGGCCGATCTGCGCGGCGCGGCCCGTGCCGATGGCGACCGCCGATTGCAGCAGGTCGGTGATCCCCGCGGCGACATGCGGGGGCACCAGCACTTGCCCGCTCGGGCTGCGATGCTGGTACAGCAGCTTGCCGCTGGTCGTGGTGACCTTGAGGATGCCGTAGGGCTCGACCGAAGTACCGCCGGCCGACACCTCGGAAAAGGCGCGCGTCATGTCGATCAGCCGCACATCGGACGTGCCCAGCACCATCGAGGGGTGCGTGTCGATCGGGGTGGTGATGCCGAAACGGCGCGCCATCGAGGCGACGGTGCCGAAGCCCACTTCGTTGCCGAGCGCGGCGGCGACGGTGTTCTTGGAATAGGCGAAGGCGGTGCGTACGTCGATCTGGCCGGCGTAGCTGCCGCCGGAATTGCGCGGGCTCCAGCCGTCGATGGTGACCGGCTCGTCGTTCACGCGGTCGTCGGGCGTGAAGCCCGCTTCCAGAGCGGCGAGGTAGACGAACAGCTTCCAAGCCGAGCCCGGCTGGCGCAGCGCGGTGACGGCGCGGTTGTAGTTGGAATTGACGTAGTCGGTGCCGCCCACCATCGCGCGCACCGCGCCGTCGCTGTCGAGGCTGACGAGCGCGCCCTGCGCGCCCTTGGGGACATTGGCGGTGACCGCCGCGGTGCCGGCGCGCTGCATGCCGATGTCGAGCGTGGTCCAGACCTCGATCGGCTCGTCGGTATCCGGGATCAGCACGTCGAGCTGCGGCAGCGCCCAGTCGGTGAAGTAGCGGACCGAGTTCTGCCCCTTCTCCTTGGCGATCGCCACGTCGTCGAGATCGATCCCATCCGCCTCGCTCGAAGAGATCACGCCGGTGTCGACCATGGTGCTGAGCACCACTTTGGCGCGCGTCTTGGCCGCCTCGACATCGGCGGTGGGCGAGTAGTTCGACGGCGCCTTGACCAAACCGGCGATGATCGCGGCCTCGGCGGTGGAGAGGTGGTCGGCCGGGTGGCCGAAGAACTTGCGGCTGGCGGCGTCGATGCCGTAGGCGCCGCCGCCGAAGTAGACCTTGTTCAGGTACAGCTCGAGCAGCTGGTCCTTGTCGAACTTGCGCTCGAGCGCGAGCGCCAGCACGCCCTCGCGGATCTTGCGCCCGAACGTGCGGCTGTTGTTGAGGAAGATCGTGCGGGCCAGCTGCTGCGTGATGGTCGAGCCGCCCTGCCGCCAGCGCCCCGTTTCGTAGCGCACCATGACCGAGCGGACGACCCCGATCGGGTCGACGCCCCAGTGCTCGCGGAAACGCCGATCCTCGACCGAGACGATGGCGTCCTTCATGATCGGCGGGATCTGCTGTGTGTTCAGCCACTTGCCGTAGCTGGGCCCGAGCGACAGCAATTCGCTGCCGTCGCGGGCCCGCACGACGATCATCTGCCCGTTCTGGCTGCTCTGGAGCGAGGAGAACGAAGGCAACTGGCGCTCGGTGAGAAAGACCGCGGTGCCCAGGCCGATCACGCCCAGGATCACCAATGCGCCGCCCCAGATCACGATGGCGCGCACGATGCGCCGCCACAGCGGCCTTGGCGCGGGTTCCTCGGGCGAGCGGCTGGGGCTCGCGCCGCGCCGGCCGGAATTATTGGGCATTCCTGGTTACGAACCCCCGTAGCGGACGATCACGTGGCAGTCGCCCTACACTCTGGCGCGCCGATTTGTAACCCTGGGTGAACGGCCCGGGACCGCGAGCCGGCGCCCCTCCCCTGCAAGGGAGGAGCAGGCCTGCGATCAGCCTTCCTTGGGCTTGAAGTCGAGCGAGGCGGAATTGATGCAGTAGCGCAGGCCCGTCGGACCGGGGCCATCGGGGAAGACGTGGCCCAGGTGCCCTTCGCACTTTGCGCAGCGCACTTCGGTGCGGACCATGCCGTGCGACATGTCGCGATGCTCGTCGACCGCTTCCTCGCCCACCGGCGCGGTGTAGCTCGGCCAGCCCGAGCCCGAATTGTACTTGGTGTCGGACGAGAACAGCGGCGCACCGCAGCCGGCGCAAGTGTAGAGCCCGTCCTGCTTGTTCTTCTCGTACTTGCCGGTGAAGGCGCGCTCGGTGCCGGCCTGGCGCAGGACCTGATACTGCTCGGGCGACAGCTTGGCGCGCCACTCGGCGTCGGTCAGTTCGACTTTCTCGGTGGTGTTGGGATCGGTCATCTCGGGGCTTCTCCTTGGCCACGAATATGGCGCGGTGGCGCTCCGATTTCCAGAGAGCGGTGAGAATGCAGCCGGATACTGGTCAATGCGGGTGGACTGCCATAGTCAGCCCCCTTTCACGATCGGCAGGATTGCACAGATGAATACGCGCGGCTCCATGATCTTCGCCCCGGTCCTGCTGCTGGTCCTGCCGAGCGCCTGCGGCCAGAGCCAGGACGCCGCCGATCCGGGCTCCTCCACGCAGCCGACGCAGGCCGTGGCGGACGCGCCGCCAGCGTTCGGCGTCTGCAAGTCGTGCCATGCGGTGAAGCTGGGCCAGAACCTCATCGGGCCCTCGCTCGCCGGCGTGTGGGGGCGCAAGGCCGGCAGCCTGCCGGGCTATACCTACAGCGGCCCTCTGAAAGCCTCCGGGATCACCTGGGACCGGGCGAGCCTGGACACATGGCTGCAAGGGCCGATGCAGATGCTGCCGGGAACGCGGATGGTCGTCGGCCTGCCCGATCCGGCCAGCCGCAAGCAGGTGATCGACTATCTCGAGACGCTGAAGTGAGCGCGGACGCCGCATCCGCGACGGCATGCGGCACGGCTGACGGGTCACGAAAAAGGAGCGGCGCCCTCCCGGACACCGCTCCTCTCCGGGGACAACCCTGGAAAAAGCCCGTCGCCTGGAACACTCAGACCTTGTGGGCGGGCAGCGGTGCCGCGGGCGCAGCTTCGGCCTTGACCGGAATGGCAGTGCCGTTGAGCTTGGCCGCCTCGCAGCCGTCCGACGCGGCCTGCGTGACCTTGGGCTGCGCGCTCGATCCGTCCGAGCTGTACGCGACCGTGCGGGTGCAGCCGTTGGCATCGGTGCTCGACGAGTAATAGCTGACGTGGACGCCCGCCGGCATCGTGCCGACCATGGTCACGCCGGGCGCCATGGCTTGGGCATCGCCGTTCGCCACGGCGTGCTGCACCGACTGCCGGGCCTGGCGCTGCAGCAGCGCCGCCTGCTGCATCATCGCCTGCATCTGCGCGTCCATGGCGGCCGAGATGCGGTCCATCTGCGCGAAAGGATCATAAGCGGCGGTATCGTAGGCAGCGGCATCCACCGCCGTGGTCGGCACGAAGGCGACCTGAGGCGCGACGTCGCCGGTGTAATGCACTTCGACGACCTGCCCGTCTGGCGCAGCGACCTTCATCGTATGCAGCTTGGCCGTGGCGGCCTCGGCGACGCCGGCCCCGAGCAGGGCCACGACGGCGGCGCCGACGATATACTTGGGAGCAATTCGCATGGGGGATTTCTCCTTCGACTCAAAGACCCAGTGCGATGACCGAAGCTGCTACCGCGAAGCTGAACGGCAGATGACGGATGCGGCCCGTATCGTGCGAGCCGAAACGAAAAAGGGCGGCCCCGCAAGGCCGCCCTTTCTGCTTGTCTCTCGGCAGAACCGAGAAGAAGATCACTTGATCTCGACGGTGCCGCCGGCTTCCTCGATCTTCTTCTTGATCTCTTCGGCCTCGGCCTTGTTCACGCCTTCCTTGACCTCCTTGGGAGCGCCCTCGACCAGAGCCTTGGCTTCGGCGAGGCCCAGCTGCGTGATCGCGCGGACTTCCTTGATGACCTGGATCTTCTTGCCGCCGTCGCCGGTGAGGATGACGTCGAATTCGGTCTTCTCTTCGACCGGAGCGGCGGCATCGCCACCACCGGCGGGCGCAGCCACGGCCACCGCGGCGGCGGCGGAAACGCCCCACGCCTCTTCGAGGGCCTTGGCGAGGTCGGCCGCCTCGAGGACGGTCAGCTGCGACAGTTCTTCAACAAGCTTGGCAATATCGGCCATTGTATTCACTCCTGGTTTCGTGGTCCCGGTGCCTCACGGCCGCCGGGCTAAATCGCTGGAAACGTCTGGCTGAGCTTGAACTCAGGCGGCATCCTTCTCGGCGTAGGCGGCAAAGACGCGCGCCAGCTTGGCCGCCGGAGCGGTCGAGAGCTGGGCGATCTTGGTCGCCGGAGCCTGGACGAGGCCGATGAGCTTGGCGCGCATCTCGTCGAGCGAGGGCATCGAGGCGAGAGCCTTGACACCTTCGGCGTTGAGGACGTGCGCACCCAGCGAACCGCCGACGATCTCGATCTTGTCGGTCGTCTTGGCGAAGTCGACGACGGCCTTGGCGGCGGCGACGGGATCCACCGAAGTGGCGATACCCGTCGGGCCGTTCAGGAAGTCGCCGATACCGACATAGTCGGTGTCCGCGATGGCAAGCTTGGCAAGACGGTTCTTCGCAACCTTGTAGGACGCTCCGGCCTCGCGGACCTTCGTGCGCAGGGCGGTGGACTGGGCCACCGACATGCCGAGGTTGCGGGTGATGACCACCACGCCGACCTCGTTGAAGACCGCGTTGAGCGAAGCGACCGATTCGGCTTTCTGCGAACGATCCATGCCTTACTCCTTCACAATGGCCGCCCCGAAACCGAGAAACTTCGGCGCGCGGCGACCGGCTACGTGTTTCCCATGCCGCGAGTGCGACAAGGGGAAGTCCGTTTCGATGGGGAAGGAGCCGCGCCGGTAAGCACGAAAGCGGCACCGCGCCGGGAGGCGAAGGGCCGTGGATTATCTCTGTCCCCGTCTAGGCTGGAGATTAAGAGGGGAACCCTCGCCAGCTGTCTCGGACGGATGACTCGGCAAGCCGAAGCTGCCGGTCGGGGCGGGCCTTTGGCGGAATGGCGTGTGAGAGTCAAGCCTGGTGGCTTGCTGGGAAGTGTTGAACCGCTGCGTCCGCTGGCGATCATAGCCGATCGTGGCATATTGCGTCCATGAACGACCTACACGACCGAGTAACCCACTCTAGCATGCCTCGGCGCGCCGGCCTGCTGTTGATGCTCGTTGGTTCCGGATGTTCATCGATTTGGGGGACTACGCCCCTAGCGGGGTTGTCAGTCGTTGGAGGGCTTCTTGCAGTCGTCGGTACGTTTCGACGATCAAAAGCGAAGGTCCGCTGACGCCTCAAAAACTGGGCTATAGACGCGGTAGCTAAAGGCACTTAACCGGCGGCTAAGAACCGCGGTCTAATCACAACCGATGTCTACCGATCGGCGATCTCGAAGTATTTTCTCAGGAACCGTCAGCGGCCTAGCGACAGCTTGTGTCCACTATCTGAGCGGCGGGAGCCGTGTAACCTCCGGCTCGATTTTCCTTGGGATCATCATGATCTTGAGCGGATGGACCGTGCTGTTCAATCTGCTCGCAATTTGGGTTGGCCGTCCGAACGAAGTCCACTGCGCTGAATACGATATTGAAGGCGCACACGCTGCTCGCATGATGTCGCCTCGACTCACCAACATCGTTTGTGCGGCATTCTGGTTGAACAGTTGCCTAATGATGATGGTCGAATTGAACACCTAGCGCCCCCTTTCCACCCAATCTCAGACGTAGCGGCGAGCCGGCCGTCTCCGCTGACCAGCAGTTGATCTGGTCCAACGATTGGTCCATATCGAGCACTGATCGGAGGAACGCGCATGGACATCTCGGTTACCGACGCCAAGAGTCAGCTGACCGAGCTGGTCCGCCGCGCGCAGGCGGGGGAGGAGATCGTGCTGACGCGGCACGGCCACCCCGCGGCACGGATCACGCCGGTCGTTGCGAAAGTCAGCGCCGCGAAGCGTCGGGCCCTTCTTCGAGAGGTTCGAGCCAGGGCAGCGGCAAAGGTGTTGGAAGGTCCTGCCGCCGATCGGAGCCAGGACTTCCTCTACGACGAGGATGGGCTGCCGCGTTGATCGTCGTCGACACGTCCGCGATCATGGCCATTCTCCTGGACGAAGCCGAAGCGGATGCCTGCGTGGCCGAGCTCGAAACCCATGATGAGCTTGCGATCTCGGCGGCCACGGTTGCCGAGACACTGATCGTCGCCGATCGGCGCGGGGTCGGCGAAGAGGCAAGGATGTTGCTGGATGGCCTCGGGATCGATGTCGTCCCGGTCACAGCCGCGTCGCCGCCTCGGATCGCCTCGATCTACCGGCGCTGGGGCAAGGGCAACCATCCAGCAGGCCTGAACTTCGGGGATTGCTTCGCTTACGATCTCGCGAGCGAGCGTGGCTGCCCCCTGCTCTTTGTGGGAAATGACTTCACGCAGACCGACATAGCCGGCGTCCTGCAGGCGGGCCGCTAGCCCTCCCCCTCGTACCCCAGCAGGTCCCCCGGCTGGCAGTCCAGCTCGCGGCAGATCGCTTCCAGCGTCGAAAAGCGGATCGCCTTGGCCTTGCCGGTCTTGAGGATCGAGAGGTTGGCGAGCGTGATGCCGATGCGCTCGGACAAGTCGGTGAGCGTCATGCGGCGCTGGTAGAGCATGTCGTCGAGCTTCACCACGATGCGGGTTCCTTCGGTTTCGCCGTCTTCGGTGTCGATCTTGGCCTTGGGCGCCATTACACGGTGCCTTCCAGTTCGGCGCGCATCGCGGCGCCCTGGCGGAACACACGGGCCAGGATGAAGAGGATCAGCATCAGCAGCAGGCCGTTCATGGAGATACCGTCGTCGACCTGGATTTGCCCACGGATGTGCGGCGCGTCTCCGGCGACATGGTCGAGCCAGGTGGCGATACCGCCGATCGCCACGGAAACGACCTGGACGGCGAGCGTGAGCCAGGCCATCTGCGTCAGGCGAGTGGCGTTGAGCGGCACGAACGGGTCGCCCTCGCCCACCGTGTCGACGATCCGCTTGAGCAGTTGGAAGAGGCGGAACAGGATCAGCAGCAGCGCGATCGCGCAGAGGATAAGCCCGGTCACGATCCCGAAAAAGGTCGTCATCGAGAGGCTGGGCGCCGCCTTGCCGAGTTCCACGGCGATATCATGCTGGAAGAAATGCAGCAGCGGGACCGCCACGACGCAGGCGGCAGCGCCGAGCAGCATGACGCCCATGAGGAACCAGAGCAGGGCCTTGGCGATGGCGAGCAGCGGATCGCGGGTGATCGAGGTCATGGGAGGTCTCCTGCCTGTCCGCTTACATCAGCACGATGGAAGCAGGCGTCGCGACCACGAAGGGTGCGTCCGCCGGGGCCTGGGCCGCCTGGGCCTGAGAAGGAGCGCCCGAAAGCGTCGGCAGCCACAGCGACAGCATGAGCCCCAGTGCGAGCAGGGAAGCCGTGGAGCGTTGCGAGGAAGTGGTCGTCATGTTCGTTCTCCGATATGCTTGATATCGAAATTCAATAATCCCGATTCGGCATATCGTCAATCGATATTATCGAAAAACAATGCATCGCTTATCGGAAGGCGAAAAGACGCTGTTGGGGCGAGCGCACGAAAAAAGGGGCGGCCCCCATTATGGGAGCCGCCCCAGTGGGCCCGTAGCGACGGGCTTGCGTTCAGGCCGTGACCAGCGGGGGGCTTGCAGGTTCGGTGGGCTCGGTCGTCGGCCTGTAGGTGCGCCAGTCGAACGGGGCATTCGAGTTCTGGCGCTGTTCGTGTTCCATCCTCTGCAGGATCAGGCGGGCGCGCTTGCGGCGGGCGGGGCGCGCGGTGAAGGGATTGGCCTCGTCCGGCTCGGCTTCGACCATCTCGTCGATCAGGCGGGTGCGCTCCTCGGCGCTCATGTCGCCGATGGTGCCGGCAAGAGGAGCGGGCGCCTTGCGGTTCGGCGCGGCAGCGGGGGCGGCAGCGGGCGCGATCGGAGTGGCAAGGACCTTCGGCTCGCGTTCCAGCAGTTCGCCATCGGCGGGCGCTTGAGCGGAGCTTCGGGCGAAGCCATACTGGACTTGGCGATCGCCAGCGATGCCCGGCGCGCCGAAGACCGGAGCGGTCCGGGGCGCGGGCTCGGCCACGTCGGACCGTGCTTCCGGCGCGAACGCGGGCGGCTCGGCGGCAACGGGCTCGATAGCGGTGTCATACGCGACCTCGTCCTCGTCACGCCGGCGGCGCGAGCGCATCACGCCGTAGCCGATCGCACCCAGGCCCAGCGCCGCGAGCAAGCCGGCGATGGCCTCGCCCGGCAAACCGTCCCCACGATCCTGGGCCGGAGCCGGCGTCGCCGCGGGTCGGGCGGTGTTGCCCGCAGGCGGGACCGGATCGGCGGCGAGGATGTTGTGCGACGAGGCGGGCGCCGCCTCGGCTTGCGAAGGCCCGGCTGTGGCGGCCGAAGCGCGCGACGGAGCTTGCGCGCTGGCAGGAGCGGCGACGGCCCGCGTTGCGGAGCGCTGGACGGTCCGCTCGGGGGCGGTACGCTCGGCGCGCGGCTCGACCGGGGCGCTCACGGACTTAGGTGCACTGGCAGTCGGCTCGCTGGGCGCCGCCGACACTTCCGGCAGCACGATCGCCGGCGCCGCCACCGGGGCAGCAACCGAGGGCGCGACAGTCGTTGTCGGACTGGTCGAAGTAACCGGCGCTGCCGATGAAGTCGCCGCGGGCGGCGGCAACTGGATCGCGGGCGCCGCGTCCTGCGCGAACACCGGAGTGGAACCGAGCGCGAGCACGGCCGAGATGGCGGCGGTGGCGCTGAGCGAGCGGGTGAATGCCTGTGTCATGCCAGTCAAAATGCAGCTCACGGCGAGAAGTTACAGCGCGAATTGCGAAATACTGGATGAAGTGAAGCCTTCCCCGCGATGAAACGAGTATTACTTACGAAGGTCAGGTTTTCGGAACAGCCATAACCGCGTCTCATAGGCTATGCGCATCTGCTCGAAGACGCGCAGGTTCATCTGGCGTTCACTTATTTTTCCGTGCTCGGGATCGTCTTGCGGTGTATGGAAGCGCCTGTGCGATGCGAGAGGCCGTCAGCGTTCCTCAAGACCACGAGCCGCCCACAGGGTTTGACTTCGCGAAGGCCGCTGCCTATATGCCGCTCTGCTCGGCGCTTCGAGCAAGGCGGGTCCAGCGCGGGGACTCATCCACGAAGGAAGCGGCAACCGGGTTTCCATCTGACGCAAGAGGCTGCGAACGGCAGGTTGATCCTCAGGGATTGGCGTGCGTCCGCGGCCCTTCTCGTGTTTCCAGATGGCGCGCCGCTCCGGCGGCGACTCGCGAGAGATTCGAATGACCCGGCCGGCGTCTGCCCGGCCGCCCGAGAAGCGAAGAGGCACAAGACCCTTTATGGCGACCAAGCCCGTCAACTCCGACGTCCAGCCCAAGCAGGACCTGCGCTCCGCCAGGAAGCGCATCCGCAAGATCTTCGGCAACATCCACGAAGTCGTGCAGATGCCGAACCTGATCGAGGTCCAGCGCGAGAGCTACGAGCAGTTCCTGCGCTCCGATCCCTCGACCGGCTATGTCTCGGGCCTGGAGAAGACCCTGCGCTCGGTGTTCCCGATCCGCGACTTCGCCGGCACCAGCGAGCTGGACTTCGTCCACTACGAGCTGGAAGACCCCAAGTACGACCAGACCGAGTGCCGCCAGCGCGGCATCACTTATGCGGCGCCGATGAAGGTGACGCTGCGCCTGATCGTGTTCGAGGTGGACGCCGAGACCGAGACCCGCTCCGTGCTCGATATCAAGGAGCAGGACGTCTACATGGGCGACATGCCGCTCATGACCGAGAACGGCACGTTCATCGTCAACGGCACCGAGCGCGTGATCGTCTCGCAGATGCACCGTTCGCCGGGCGTGCTGTTCGACCACGATCGCGGCAAGACCCACTCCTCGGGCAAGTTCCTGTTCGCCGCGCGCGTGATCCCCTATCGCGGCTCGTGGCTGGACTTCGAGTTCGACGCCAAGGACATCGTCAACGTCCGCATCGACCGCAAGCGCAAGCTGCCGGTCACCGCCCTGCTCTACGCGCTGGGCCTCGATAGCGAGCAGATCCTCGACTACTTCTACGAGACCGTGACCTGGAAGCGCGGCGAAGGCGGCTGGCGCCTGCCCTACACGCCCGACGCGTGGCGCGGCGCCAAGCCGGCGTTCGACATCGTCGATGCCAAGTCCGGCGAAGTCGTGTTCCCCGCCGGCACCAAGATCTCCCCGCGCGCCGCCAACAAGGCGCAGAAGGATGGCCTGGAAGAGCTGCTGATCCCGACCGAGGAGATCTTCGGCCGCTATTCGGCCAAGGACCTGATCGACGAGACCACCGGCCGCATCTACATCGAGGCGGGCGACGAAGTCTCGCCGGAGAACCTCGACGCGCTCGACGCCGCCGGCTTCGATGCGATCGAGCTGCTCGACATCGACGACATCAATACCGGTCCCTGGATCCGCAACACGCTCAAGGCCGACAAGGCCGAGAACCGCGACATGGGCCTGGAGGCGATCTACAAGGTCATGCGTCCCGGCGAGCCGCCGACGAAGGAGACCGCCGAGGCGCTGTTCGACGGCCTGTTCTTCGATGGCGACCGCTACGACCTGTCGGCCGTGGGCCGCGTGAAGCTCAACATGCGCCTGGGCCTCGATGCCGAGGACACCGTGACGACGCTGCGCACCGAGGACATCCTCGCGGTGGTCAAGGAGCTGGTGAACCTCAAGGACGGCAAGGGCGAGATCGACGACATCGACAATCTCGGCAACCGCCGCGTGCGTTCGGTGGGCGAGCTGCTGGAGAACCAGTACCGCGTCGGCCTGCTGCGCATGGAGCGCGCCGTGAAGGAGCGCATGAGCAGCGTCGACGTGTCGACGGTGATGCCCAACGACCTCATCAACGCCAAGCCCGCCGTGGCCGCGGTGCGTGAGTTCTTCGGCTCCAGCCAGCTCTCGCAGTTCATGGACCAGACCAACCCGCTGTCGGAAGTGACGCACAAGCGCCGCGTCTCGGCGCTCGGGCCGGGCGGTCTCACCCGCGAGCGCGCCGGCTTCGAAGTGCGCGACGTCCACCCGACGCACTACGGCCGCATCTGCCCGATCGAGACGCCGGAAGGCCCGAACATCGGTCTGATCAACTCGCTGTCGACGTTCGCCCGCGTCAACAAGTACGGCTTCATCGAGACGCCGTACCGCAAGGTGATCGAAGGCAAGGTGACCGGCGAGGTCGTCTACCTCTCCGCCATGGAGGAGCAGAAGCACACCGTCGCCCAGGCATCGGCCGAGCTGACGGAAGACGGCACCTTTGTCGAGGACCTGATCTCGGCGCGGCAGAACGGCGAGTTCATCATGTCGCCGTCCGAGCAGGTCACGCTGATGGACGTCAGCCCCAAGCAGCTCGTCTCGGTCGCGGCCTCGCTGATCCCGTTCCTGGAGAACGACGACGCGAACCGCGCGCTGATGGGCTCGAACATGCAGCGCCAGGCGGTGCCGCTGGTCAAGGCCGACGCGCCGTTCGTGGGCACCGGCATGGAAGAGACCGTGGCGCGCGATTCGGGCGCGGCGATCTCGGCGCTGCGCGGCGGCGTGGTCGACCAGGTCGACGCCACCCGTATCGTCATTCGCGTGTCGGGTGACATCGAGCCTGGCAAGTCGGGCGTGGACATCTACACGCTGCAGAAGTTCCAGCGCTCCAACCAGAACACCTGCATCAACCAGCGTCCGCTGGTGAAGGTGGGCGACGTCGTCGCCGCCGGCGACACCATCGCCGACGGTCCCTCGACCGAGCTGGGTGAGCTGGCGCTCGGCCGCAACAGCCTCGTCGCGTTCATGCCGTGGAACGGCTACAACTACGAGGACTCGATCCTGATCTCCGAGCGGATCGTGAAGGACGACGTCTTCACCTCGATCCACATCGAGGAGTTCGAGGTCATGGCCCGCGACACCAAGCTCGGGCCCGAGGACATCACCCGCGACATCCCGAACGTCGGCGAGGAAGCGCTGCGCAACCTCGACGAGGCGGGCATCGTCTACATCGGCGCCGAAGTGCACCCGGGCGATATCCTCGTCGGCAAGATCACCCCGAAGGGTGAATCGCCGATGACGCCCGAGGAGAAGCTGCTGCGCGCGATCTTCGGCGAAAAGGCCAGCGACGTGCGCGACACCTCGCTGCGCCTGCCGCCGGGCGTCTCGGGCACGATCGTCGAGGTCCGCGTCTTCAACCGCCACGGAATCGAGATCGACGACCGTACCCGCGCGATCCAGAACGAGGAAATCGAACGCCTCGCCAAGGACCGCGAGGACGAGCGCGCGATCCTCAACCGCGCGACCTACAACCGCCTCAAGGACATGCTGCTGGGCCAGACCGCCACGGCGGCGCCTAAGGGCGTGAAGAAGGGCGGCGAGATCAACGAGGAGCTCCTCGGCGAGGTCGAGCGTCACGAGTGGTGGAAGTTCGCGGTCGCCGACGACCACGTGCAGTCGCAGCTCGAAGCGGTGAAGTCGCAGTACGACGAGACCGTCAAGGCGATCCTGGAGAAGTTCGAGGACCGCAAGGAGAAGCTGGAGCGCGGCGACGAGCTGGCCCCCGGCGTGCTCAAGATGGTCAAGGTCTTCGTCGCGGTGAAGCGCAAGCTGCAGCCGGGCGACAAGATGGCCGGCCGTCACGGCAACAAGGGCGTCATCAGCCGCATCCTGCCGGTCGAGGACATGCCGTTCCTGGCGGACGGCACCCCGGTCGATCTCGTGCTCAACCCGCTGGGCGTGCCTTCGCGCATGAACGTCGGGCAGATCTTCGAGACCCACCTGGGCTGGGCCGCGCGCGGCCTGGGCCAGCAGGTCAAGGCGGCGCTGGAGGACTGGCGCCGGGCGAACCCGAACCCCGAAGCGGGCGCTCCGCCCGAAGCGGTGCGCGATCGCCTCAAGACGATCTACGGGCCGCAGTACCACGGCGACATCGACGGGCGCGACACCGCCTCGCTGATCGAGCTCGCGGGCAACCTGACGGGCGGCGTGCCGATGGGCACTCCGGTGTTCGACGGCGCGGTGGAAGCCGACGTCGCCGACATGCTGGAGCTGGCCGGTCTCGACCGCTCGGGCCAGTCGGACCTCTACGACGGACGCACCGGCGACAAGTTCGACCGCAAGGTGACGGTGGGCATCATCTACATGCTCAAGCTGCACCACCTGGTGGACGATAAGATCCACGCGCGTTCGATCGGGCCCTACTCGCTCGTCACCCAGCAGCCGCTGGGCGGCAAGGCGCAGTTCGGCGGCCAGCGCTTCGGCGAAATGGAGGTCTGGGCCTTGCAGGCCTACGGCGCCGCCTACACCTTGCAGGAAATGCTGACGGTGAAGTCCGACGACGTGGTCGGCCGCACCAAGGTCTACGAGGCGATCGTCAAGGGCGACGACACCTTCGAGGCCGGCATTCCCGAGAGCTTCAACGTGCTCG
>Ga0268266_10000500_pt1 | contig 56010 bp, 42 predicted proteins | sample KBSS13metaG_FD_190356 | JGI IMG/M metagenome (GOLD analysis project Ga0268266, IMG submission 190356) | Switchgrass rhizosphere microbial communities from Kellogg Biological Station, Michigan, USA - KBS S1-3 metaG (SPAdes) (version 2) | ecosystem: Host-associated > Plants > Roots > Rhizosphere...
AACCACGTAGCAGACAATCGAGCAAATAAACAACCACCGCCGCATGCTCCCCCCATTATCATCGGTCGGGAACGTCGGACTCTAAGCCGCCGCGTGCTCTCGAGTCGAGGCCGATTTTCTTATTTATCCGCGGTGCTACGCGCCGCTGGGCGCTGCGCACGCTTGTTGGACGACATCATTGCTTGCCAGGAGGGGTCATGGCAGTCGATTTCCGCGGTCATCCTTTGTTTCCACCGGGTTTCAACAGTCCGACGCGCTTCGAGGCGGACGTGTACGACTGCGAGGTCTGGGGTCAGATCCCCGCGGACATCGAGGGCACGTTCTATCGCATGCAGTGCGACTTCGATTACCGGCCGCCCAAGAATGAGTGGATGACCGGCTTCAACGGCGACGGTCACATCAGCCGCCTGCGTTTCAGCAACGGCTCGGTGGACTACAAGGGCCGGTATGTGCGCACCGATCGCCTGATGACCGAGCGCAAGGCACGCAAGCGACTCTTCGGCGTATATCGCAATCCCTACACCGACGATCCGTCGGTCGCGCATGTGGATCGCTCCGCTGCCAACACCCACACGTACTGGCATGGCGGCAAGATGCTCGTGTTGAAGGAGGACTCCCGTCCCTGGACGGTGGACCCGCATACACTGGAGACGCTGGGCTCCTGGGACTTCAACGGCAAGTACACCGCGACGACCATGTCGGCGCACCCGAAGATCGATCCGGTCACGGGAGAGATGATCGCCTACGGCTACCAGGCCAAGGGCATCCTGACTACCGACATCGCCGTCTACACCGTGAATCCCAAGGGCGAGATCACCAGGGAAGTGTGGTTGAAGTCGCCTTATCTCGGCATCATCCACGACATCGCGATCACGCAGAAACACGTTCTCATTCCCGTGATCGCACGCACCACGAGTCTCGAGCGACTCAAGTCGGGCGAGCCCATGTGGGAGTGGGACGGTAACCTGCCCACCATGATTGGTGTCCTACCGCGTGACGGGGACGCCAAAGACGTGCGTTGGTATAAGGGTCCTGCGCGCAACACGCTGCACTTCCTCAACGCCACGGACCGGGGCAGCAAGATCACCATGGAGTTGCCCACCTCCAGTGGCGAGCGCGATCCATCGCAGATCCGACGCTGGACGTTTGATTTGAAGTCGAAGCAGGACTCCTTCCAGGAAGACGTGGTATCGGTCACGCCGGGCATCCTGCCCCGCATGGACGATCGCTTCCTGTCACTCGACTATCGTTATGCCTACGTGACCAGTCGGGATCCCAACGTCCCGCCGGACAACAAGCGTCCGGGCGGCATGTTCTCTTCCAACTTGCTGCAGCGCCTGGACGTGCGCAGCGGTGAAATCACCCAGTGCAAGGTCGAGCCCGGGCAGAGCCTGCAGGAGAACATGTTCGTTCCGCGCAAGAATGCCAAGGGCGAAGGCGACGGCTATGTCATGGCCATCGCAAGCAACTACGAGTCCATGAGCTCGGATCTGGTGATCGCGGATGCGCAGCGGCTGGACCAGGGCGTCATTGCGACCGTCAAGCTGCCTTTCCGGTTGCGCAGCGGGACGCACACGAACTGGTATCCCCAAGCGGCGCTGCCCCCGATCAAGGATGAGCTGTCATGAGCGATCTGCACCTGACGTTGAATGGGCGGGTGTTGGATCGGCGTTCGTTCATCTGCGCGCTGAGTCTGACGGCGACGGCAGCAGGGGCACTGTTCGGGGGGCTGTCGAAGGCCGCCCCTGGAGCAAACGGCACTGCCAGTGTGTCGCTCGAAGGCGGTGTCGGTTCCTGGCATGTCGACGACATGTGGGGACACATGCCCCGCTACGCGCACCCGATCTCGTGTCGTGTCGCACACGTGCCATTGAACCTCGATAACGTCGACCCGATCGATCACGCGTTCGTTGCGTGAGTATCCTCAGAATAGGGCTGGGGCCCCGTGGGCCCCGCCCCCTGTGTTTCCTGACTGACTACTGATCGAAGCTGACTGTCAACGGCGCAGCGGGCCTGCTGCTGCGCCCGTTGCTGCTGATCCGGAACGTCGCCTCCAGAGGGTCCGTCGTGTCGGTGGTGGTGAAACCGGCGCCACCGGGATTTCCGGTACCCGGGCTTATCCCCAGGGCCGTGAAGTACGCACTCTCGATCAAACCCAGGCCGCTGCATTGACTGGCGGCCGCCGAGCCCTGGAAGACTGTCGCGTCGGGGGTAAACGAGCGGTCGCCGGCGGCAATCGAATAGGTCTGGTTCGTCGGCAGCGGAATCCTCAGGGTATAGGAGCTGCCATCGAAGCAGCGGACGTCCGCCTGGACACTCCCGCTCACCAGGGAAACCGTCGCAGCCGGATGATTCTTTCCGGGGATTGCCAGCTGATAGCCGCCCTGCACCGTGTCACCCGTGTCGATCAGCTGCAGAGGATCGTGCTGCAACGACATGATGACCGTCCCGTCGGTATTCCAGTCGTTCGGGAATTTCGGTTGGGCGAGATCGACAGCGATCTCATGTCCCCACCAGGCCGTCCAGCGGCCGTAGTCGAGCGTCGGATAGGGGTTGACCTCCACATCCGTGTTGGCCGTGGTATTGCCGAGCAGGAACTTGTCGAGATAGGCGCCGATGACGGGGCCCTCGGCGGGCAGGGTTCCGCAATGCGGATGTCCGCCATCGATATAGAACCCGAACCGGTCCCCTATTCCAAAGGTCTTGTAGATCTGCTGGGCAGCGCGGGCCGAGATGTAGTTGGAGCGGTTGGAGAGCCAGTAAAAGTCCGTATTGCCGGTTTCCAACAGGGCGCGCGGCGCCACCATGGCCATCAATTCGTCGTGATCGGTCGGGAGCTTGTAGCCGTTATCCTCGGCGAACTGGCGCATCTGCCCGCCGAACCAGTCGTAGCTCGTGTCGTGGATGTCCTCCACCGATTGGTCGGCCTCGATCTCGTGCGAGACCCGCCAGGCCGGCGCCCCTCCTCCACCGTTCTCCTGGGCAATCGTCAGGGCGACCCGCTCGTCCAACGCTCCGGCAAACAAGGCCATCTTCCCGGCATAGGAGCAGCCCGTCACGCCGACGTGTTTCATGTCGACGGGGAGTGGATTGACGGCCTGGTGGGCAGCGAGTTCCATGCCGTCGATGAGACGACTCACGCCCCAGGACCAGGCGGCATATTGCCCCGAGTTGCTCACATTACCGTTACAGGGTCCAGCGCAAAGCTCGGGATAGAGCTGGTAGAACGGATCTGCGGAGTGATCGGCCGAGCCAAATGAAAGTGCGGTGACGTTGTTATGAACAAAGTCGACTGTTGCAATCGGGCGGCTCGTGACGACGGCAGCCGGGAGGCTTCCCGGGTTGGCTCCCGTCGGGCTTGCAAAGAACGTCATGGGAATCAGGACCGGGAGCGGGCTGCTGCCCATCCCTGCCGGCACGAAGACGCCCGACGTCAGGGTGAGTGATTTCCCGTTGCGGGTCACGACCACTTGCAACACACCCTTGGCGTTCGATCCGGCCGCCGCGGGCGTGTAGGCAGCGGTAATCGTGCAGTCGGAGCAGTCCGGCTTGGGGCCTATCTCGTATTTCTCGATGGCCGCCTTGATCTCGTTACGGCGCCGCTCCCACCCCGCGAACGAGGTATCGCGATGACGGATGAAGTCGTGCGGGCCTTTAGGGAAGGATACAAACGGGTCCGGTAGCGGTCGGATGATCGGAAGATGACCGAAAGCCGGGAAATAAGGTGCCGGGTAATGGGCCCCCGTGTTCTCCACATCGAACACCAACGGAGCCTTGCGATGATCGTCCGCCGAAGCGGCGGCAGAGCCTAGCAGCAGCGCCGCGAAGAACGCGGCACCGATCCAGTGAGCCAGAGTCCTCATGACTATTCCCCTCCCTAAGTCAGTTTCGCTCGTTCACCCCTAATTAATTCGTGTCGCAAACAATATATAGAGCTTAAAAACAGGAACTGTCAAGAAGGGAACAGTTGACTGGGCCGACGCGCGATTTGACCGTGTCGGCCGGCGAGTTACTTGACGGCGTCAGCCGTCGTGTTCTTACCGACGACCGACTTCGGCGCGAACGCTTCGAGCATCTTGATGGTCGCTTCCCTGCCCGCAACCGCCACGGCAGTTGGCGCGGGCGATCCCGGGAAAGGTGGCGGCGGATGGCGAGCATAGTCGACGGCGAGCTTGCCGGAGCCATCCTGCACTGTTGGATCGGCGCCGCGATCGATCAGGTGTTTGACGACTTTGTCCCAACCCGATTCGGCCGAGGCGAAAATTGCCGTTTGGCCTTCGTGGTCACGGCCCTGCACGTAGGCGACGAGCTTGGCTGTGTGAGTATGACTGTTGGTCACACGTGCGTTGACGTTAGCCCCGGCGTCGAGCAGGAGATCGAGGGTCTCGATCACGCGTGCCTGGATGTCGTCTTGCTGCTGACCAGCGCGGGCGCGCTCGATAGCACTCCCCACTCCACCGCGGCTCGAGCCGCTCATGCCTGCAGCGGCCATCAACGGGGTAATCTCGAAAACGTTGGGCACATCCACTTCGGCGCCGTGCGCCAGAAGGGCTTTGATGGCGTCGGTATCGTAATTCAGGGCCGCGATCATGAGCGGTCCGGTACCCCCGCGCATCATGTAGTCCGCAAACCGGCCCCTGCCATTGCCATTGGGCCGCATGCGCGTGAGCTCATGGTTGGGATCGACACCCATGGCGAGCAGTCGATTGACGAGGTCCATGGCCGTCGCCTTGTTCGGGGGCCGCGACTGCGGCAGAGCTTCTCCAAAACCCTGAAAGTTGCCGCTGCCGGCACCATTCGCGCCCGCGTAGGAGTTCATGTCCACCGCGACATAGAGCGGCGTGCGGCCGGTCATATCCCACGCACCCGGGTTGGCACCCTTGTCGAGAAGGAAATTCGCGAGGTCCCAATCGCGGTTGTCGAGCGCGTTGATCAGCGGAGTGACGCCGTCCGGGTTGGGCTGATTGACATCGGCACCCGCCTTGACGATGGCGACGGCGCAGCGGTAGCAACCGGAGCGCGTAGCGTAGAGCAGTGCTGTGAGGCCGCCCGTTTGGCGAAACTGCGCGCGCGGCTCTGAAGTCATCTGGCGCGGCCAGTCATCATACTTCGCGCGCACTTTGACGTCGGCGTGGTGTTTGAGCAGGAGGTCAACTATCTCGGGATGGTTTTCCCCGGCCGCCCACATCAGGGCCGTCTGGCCGCGGAAACTCTCCACCGCATTCACGTTCGCGCCATGGCTGATCAGCATCTGCGCGATCGGCACCGAGCCCAAGCTGGAGGCCAGCATGAGCGCGGTCTGGTTATCCTGGTTGGGTGAGTTGGGATCCGCGTGCGCATCGAGAAGCATGCGGACGAGATCGACGTCGGCCAGTTTCGCCGCTTCAGTGAGCGGAGCCGCGCCGTAGTGGTTGGTGATGTTGGGCTTCGCGCCGGCTTTCAGCAGCGCACGCACCAGGTCGTGATCCACTTTATACGTCGCCCACAGCAACGCGGTGGAACCGTTCGGATCGACCGCATTCACATCGATGTCGGGCGAGGTAATAGCAGCCAACACGGCGTCACGCTGGCCGGTACGGACCTCGTCTGCGAGTGTGTCCACGGCTTGACCGAACGCGGCGGTTGAAACGACCGCTGCGAGAGACAACAACGTGGCGGCGGCAAAGCGCCCTGCACGGATGGTCAACTTAGACAATGTTGCCTCCGAAATTCGTGTAGTGGGCCCAGTTGCTCTTGGCGACGTCGTACAGGAAACGGTACGGGTCGTCGAACTTGCGCTGCACTTCATTCAACACTCCGGCGTCCAGCATGTCCTTCGCGCTCCGGCCGTGGTCGGTCAGCCCGGTCGTCTTGTCGTAGAGATGATGCATCATCTGCGTCTCGGCCTGGAGCTGGGCGCGGGTCATCACCGGCCCATAGGCGGGAACGATCTTCGTCTGGTCATTGGCCAGTTTGATCAGGTCGTCCATGGCATCGACCCGCCCCCCGAGCCAGCCGCCCGCGTACCAGTCGAGCGCGGGATCGCGCAACGGTGAGGCCACATCGCCAACGGCCAACACGTTCGAGTCGCGGAAGAACACATAGATGTCACCGCGTGTGTGGGCTTCGAGCAGGTAGCCGTACTCGACCGTTTCCGCACCGACTTTCATCTCGCCTTTCTCGCGGAACGTCTTGGTGGGCAATGCGGCCTTGGGAAGCGCCTTCACCCAACGGTCGTCCGCCGGCACGTAGTAGTCAGTGGCCAGCCATTGACGGGTGATCAAATGGGCGTGGATCTCCGCACCCTCTTTGCCGAACAGCGCATTTCCGCCGGTCTGCTCGCTATGGTAGTGGGTGTTGAACAGTGTCCGCACACGTTCGCCGCCGAGGCTCGCTCGCACGGCATGGGCCAACTCCGAGGAGCCGCTGTCGACGAGCACCATTCCGTCACCGGATGACAGCGCAACGAGGTTGCCTGGCGCGCCCGTGATGAGCGTTACACGGTCGGCGAGTTTTTCGGTCGGCAGAGCGGCTTTACGCGCCGCGGTCGAGCCGCCGGCCGCCTGCTCGCGGGAAGGCAGTTGCTGACACCCCTCGAGGACGCCACCCAGCAGCGGCACGGAGGCCAGTGCCACGAGCCCGCTCAACGAAGTCTGGAGGAAATTTCTGCGGTCGGTCGTCACATCAGACCTCGGAGATGATCCCGGTGCTGTTGGCAAACTTATCCTGCTTGATCCCGAGCTTGTTGAGGATCGTCAGGTGCACATTCGCGAGCGGCGTGCGCGCGGGCAGCGTGAGGTTCTTGCCGCCGACGTGCTGTCCGTTGGCGCCGCCGACCAGTACAGCGGGCAACGGATAGTTGTCGTGCATGTTGCTGTTGCCCATGTTCGAGCCGTACAGGAACAGCGAATGGTCGAGAATGCTGCCGTCGCCCTCTTTCGTATTGGCCAGCTTCTGCAGGAAATCCGCGAAGCGCTCCATGTGATAGCGCTGGATGACGGTCAGACGACGGATGCGCTCGCGATCGTTGGAGTGATGGCTCACCGGGTGGAAGGAATCCGGCACACCCACGTGGTTGTAAGTGCGGTTGGTGCCTTCGGCGACCATCACGTACGAGGCGATGCGGGTCAGGTCCGCCTGGTAAGCCAGTGCAACCAGGTCGAACATCAGCCGGACCTGTTTGTCGAAGTCTTCGAGCTCGCCGCGCGGCGCGTCCGGTACCTTGATGCTGTTGAGGTCGCGGGCGTTGGCCATGTTCACACGGCGCTCGATCTCGCGCACCGTGTCGAGATAGTCCGACAGCCTCGCCTGGTCACCCGGGCCGAGATCGGCGCTCAGGGCCTTGGCGCGCTCGGAAACCATGTCGAGGATGCTGGTGTTCTTGTGTAACAACGCCTCGCGTTCGGCCGCGGTATCGCCCTCCCCCATCAGCTGGATGAACACCTTGCGCGGGTTGTACTCCATGGGTAGCGGGGTGTTGGGGCCGGCGTAGGACGTCGTAGAGGCGTAATAACAGCCCGCACCGCCGCATGCCGCCACCTGGATGGTGGTTTCCGAGGCGACCTCGAGTGAGGGCAGCGCGGTGGTCTGCCCCAGTTTCTGGGCAATGACCTGGTCGAGCGTGATCGCCATGCTGGCGCCCTTGGCCTGCGTGTCGGGACGTACGCAGGATAGCCAGGTCGCCGGGTTGAGGGTGTGCACGGAGCCGCCGGCGGCGGTGTTCTCGAGATTCTCGAACGTCGTGACGTACTTCTTCAGAGGCTCCAGCGGCGCAACAGTGTGTCCGAGCTTGAAGTCCGCTCCCTTGCCGGCGGACGTCCAGGCGTCCACTTCCTTGCCGAACGGCGTGTTGTTCGCGATCGCTCCGTGCGGAAGATAGAAAAATCCCGCGCGGGTTTTTGGTGCGGCTGCTGTTTTCTCGAGCGCCGTTGCCGCCGGAACCATCGCGTCGAGGAATGGAAGCGCCAGTGCCACCCCGCCGCCGGCGCGCAGGAACATGCGTCGGGACAGATGCTTCTTCGTCAGGAACACGGCCATGGCCTATTTCTCCTGTAGCGGCTTGGAGATGTCCGAGCCGCTCGTAATGTTCGACGCCACCTTGGTCGGAGGTGTTTTGTTGCCCTTCGAGGGGGCTTCCGGACCCTGGCGCCGGAAGGCGTCACTGTTGACGATTCCGGTGATGAGGTCAGCGAACTTGTAGTTGTTCGCGGCAGCGGCACGCACGATCTGCCGGACCTCGGGCATGTCGTAGTACTCGAGCTCGCGATTGAGCCCGTACATCATCAGACGCTTGGTCACTGTCATCGGGAACTGGTCCGGACGCTGATTCAGATAGCGACGTAAGTCGGCCGGGCCGTGAATGATCTGCCCGCTCGACAACGTCGTCGTCGTATCGATCGGTTGCTTGGCGGCCGCGTCCTCATCGCGCCAGCGCCCGGTGTTGTCGAAATTCTCCAACGCCAGGCCCAACGGGTCGATCTCACCATGACAGGCCATGCAGGCCTTGTTCGAGCGATGGGCCTCCAGACGGGCGCGCACGGTTTTAGGCTTGTCGCCGAGGTGGACCGAGAGATCGGTGTTCACGCCGGGCGGTGGCGGCGTCGGAGGGGTCCCCAGGATCCGGTCGAGTACGTAAGCACCGCGCAGCACGGGTGAAGTCCGGTCACCATAGGACGTTCGCAGTTGCACCGCTCCCTTGCCCATCAGACCCCAGCGATTTTCGTTCTTTAGCGTCACGCGCCGGAACTGCGGGCCATACACGCCAGGGACGTCGTACTGATTGGCGAGCGACTCGTTGAGGTAGGTCCAATCGGCGTTGATCAGATCCATCACGCTGCGATTGTCGAGTAGCACGCTCGCGAGGAAGAGTCGGGCCTCGGTCTCGAAGTTATTTCGCATCTCGCCCGTGAAGCGCTTGTCGTCGGGCTCGATCTGGTTGAGCGTGCCGAGGTTCAGCCAGGAGAAGGCGAAGTTGTCGACCAGCGCGTGAGCGCGCGGGTCCTTGAGCATGCGCGCGACCTGCGCCTGCATGACAGCCGGATCGGACAGACGCTTCTTGACAGCGAGGTCGATCAACTGTGAGTCGGGACCTTCGCTCCAGAGGAAGAAGGACAGGCGGGAAGCCAACTCCAGATCGCTCAACTGGCGGGACTGCTGGGCGGCCGTGCGCACCGGCGCGATGGCGCGATAGAGGAAATCGGGGCTCGACAGGATCGCGGTGAGCAACTCCGTGACACCGGAGTTGAAACCACCGGCTTCCGCGCGACCGGTCTCATAAAACTTCATCAGCCACTTGAGGTCCGCATCCGTCACCGGACGGCGAAACGCCTCGGTCGCCAGGTGCCGCGCGATCTTTTCCGCGCAAGGCCGCTCTTCGGCCGCACTCGTGGGTTGGCAGATGAAGATCTTGGCGCGACTGGCACTCAACGACAGGCCTTGGGATGAATAGGGGCCCACGATCTGGACGCCGTCCCGGATGATCGGCATGCCCGAGACCTTGCCAGTGCCGATCGCAGTCGAATCATTGCTCAGTGCCCAGGACCGCTCGATGAAAGTGACCGTCACCGTGTGCGCGCCGGCTTTGATCTGTGCCGGTATGCCGGACAGTTTGGCCGTGAGGGCCTCGCGACCCTTGGGCCCGTCGCGGTCAGCAATGGCCAGGTCGTCCGGTCCGCCGATTTCGCGGCGAGCCACCTCCGCGTCATCAACGAGGATGACGAGCGTGCCCCTGGTTTCCATGCCGCGCGGATACAGGCCCGCGTCGAAGCTATCCGCATTCAGCAAGTTGAACTTGTATTCCCCATCGGCAGGGAAGACGTGCGAGAAGCTCACGCCTCCGCGGGTGCCCAGGGGATATCCGTCCTTGTGCATGTATTGAGTGATGGAGCCAAACCCGGCTTGCCCGCCGCCGCCTCCACCGCCTCCGTAGAAGACGGTGTCCATCTTCGGCAGCGGCTCGCCGACGGCGCGCTGCGCCACGTGGCGCGCGGCTGACAGATATTGCTCCATGAAGCTCGGTGAAACCCCGAGGGCGCCGGAAATGTTGCTGAATCCCTCGACTTCGATCTCGGTGGGCAGAATCTGCTTGGGATCGACCTGGACGCCGATGAGGTCGCGCACCGACTGGGCGAATTCGGTGCGGTTGAGACGCTGAATCGGAACGTGGCCGACACGCTCTTTGTTAGCGGCAGCCTGGTCTTTGGCGGCCTGGTCGAGCGAGGTCTCGAGATAGTGGATGACGGAGTCGATCTCCGCCTGCTCGGGCTGCTTCTCGCCTGCCGGGGGCATGAGGCGGCCACGCAGCTTGACGATAGCCTTTTCCCAGACCTCAGGATCCTGGTCGGTATGCCCCAGGTCCATGGAGTCCATGGCGAGACTTCCCGCCCAATCCGTGGTGTTGTGGCATTTTTCGCAGAAGTTCGTCGCTATATCGTTGAGCGACTTATTGACGTCCGGCGCTGGCGCGCTCGCTGCCTCCTGGCTCTGGGTGGCCGCCTGCCCCTCGACGGCCCTCGCGTCCCCGGCCGGAAGGCCGAGCCAAGCCACGGGCAGACAGGCACCGGCCAGCATCAGGGCACATTTGGACAGTGCTCCACTCTTGCGCATTCCCCCTCCACCACAGCATCCCAATCGCTTATTTTGCCGCTGTTCCGGGCAACTGAACCAATGGATTGCGAGTGAGCGTCCATTCCGATCGCGCTATCGGGACACACACTGGACTATGGTGGTTGTGCACACCGCTGCAGTTCCCAGCGGCGGCCGCCGACTTTTACTCCAGCTGCCAGCGCACGCCGGCGAACACCTCGTTGACGAGCCTTTCGTCGGGCTCGTTCACGAGCGTGAACTTGAACCAACGGTAGCCGCCGAGGGCATACAACCGACCTGCGAGGCGGATTTCGGCACCGGCGGTGAAGTCGTACATATTGTGCGCGTTGCCGAATGTCAGAACGCCGGGAGAATAGGCGGCACTCCCGAATGCCGACAGGCCGAGGCGCTCAATCAGCTCATAGCGAGCGCCTGCGCCCACCGCCAATGCGAACACATTGGTCTTGGTTCCGGTGGCCAGCCATGCCAGGTTGCCCTGGGGACCCATCTGCAGGTGCAGCCGTGGCACAGGTACGAAATCCATGTCGAACATGAGGGCCGCGGAAAGGACGAACTCGCGATTTTCCGTGAGAAGCAGTCCATAGTCGAGATTGCCGGGCAGCTGCGCGACCGGCGAATGATCGTAGTAGCGCAGCTGCAGCACCCGGTTTCCCGCCGTGGCATCGATCGCCTTCTCGGAGGTCTGGGCGAGCGGAGTCTGGGCGAGTACCGGCGTGGCTGTCACCAACATGCAGCTCGCGAACAACACGGTCAGCCAGGATTTCATCTGCAGCCTCCCCCCGCTTGCGGCCCATATCGAACGTCGCTTCCGACGAATCATCAGCGCAGGTTTCGTTCCGCGTTGTGTTGGTCCAACAAATAGAGCGAGCACTGCACCCAACAGGTCGCGGGCAGGTCGGATTGCGCTTTTTCCTAACTTAGATCAAGGGCAATTGTTGCTCGCGCCAGGGTATTCCTTACTCTGCGCGCCGCGGCAGGTCGCGAGAAGCCAGGCTGCATCGCACAATATGTGCATATTGCACTCATATTCTCATATGGCCCGATGGTTATGTAGGCGCCATTGTCGCGTCGGCCGAGCTCCAGGCGCCCGAGGACAACCTCCAGCGGGTTGGCGCTTCGCTATGATGGCACGCCCTGTCCGGGTGCTGCGGGTGTGAGGACTCTTGAAGCGAGAAATATTCCAGCTGCGCGAGGCGCTTCTCGACATCACCGGGGTGCTCAACAGGCCTCAGCCGGACGCGGCCCTCATCGAGATGGCAGGTGTTGATCTCGATCGTGCGCTGTTTCCCCTGCTGGCACGGGTGGAGCGCCGGGGTCCGTTGGCCATCGGTGAGCTCGCGGACCTTTGCGGACGCGACTACACAACAGTCAGCCGACAGGTTACGAAACTCGAGGAGCTCGGCCTCGTCGGCCGCAAGGCCAACGCCATCGACGCGCGCATCAAGCAAGTGTCGATCACCAAGAAGGGGCGGACAATGACGACCGCCTTGGACGCTGCTCGCGAGAAGATTGTGACTGCGTTGCTGGCGGATTGGGATCGCAAGGATGTCGCCGAGCTGGCGCGGCTACTGCGGAAGCTGGCCGATGAAGCACTGCGGCTGGTGCGCACCGAGTAGCCCGGGTCCACAACGTGGTCGTGCCATCCGAAACCGGCGCCGGCCCCTTGGGCCTGATCTTTGCCAGTGCTTCGAAAATCCGGGTAACGTGCGACAATTCCCGCCACCGCTGACGGAAAACATAAAGAGGTCACCACCCATGTCAAATTCAGTCACCACGCCTTTGTTCATCGGGGGCAAGGAACGACAGACCACGGAAAAGATGGCGATCGCCGATCCCGCCAAGCCCGGTGTTGTCGTTGGTTATGCCGCTGCCGCCACCACGCAGGATGTCAGCGATGCCGTCGCCGCCGCGAAGGCCGCCTACCCGGCGTGGGCCGCCCTGTCGCCGCAGCAGCGCGCCGAAAAGATGATGGCCGCGCTCGCGGGCATTGCCGAGAACCGCGACGACGACGCCGCCATCCTGTCGCAGGAGAACGGCAAGGTCCGCTTCGAGGCGTGGGTCGACTCGCTGGTACTGGAGCTGCGGTGGAAGCTCGCTCTGAATCACACCGATGAGGTCAACGCAGCGAAGGTGCTGTCCCCTATTCCCGGCGCCATACCGGTCGAGACCACGGTGAGCTACCAGCCGCTCGGCGTGGTCAGCATCATTGTCCCGTTCAATTGGCCTGTCGCCATTCTCGGCGCCGCGTTACCGCACGCGCTACTGGCCGGCAATACAGTGATCGTAAAGCCGCCGCTGACGGCTCCCCTGGCCACGACCCGCATCGTCGAGCGCATCGCGAAGCAGTTGCCACCCGGCGTGCTCAACGTCGTCACGGGTCCGGATGCCAACATGAGCGCACTGATCCGTAACCCCGACGTGGCCAAGGTCTGCTTCACGGGCTCGGTCAACGGCGGCAAAAAGATGATGGAATTGGCTTCGGCGAGCCTCACCCGCGTCACGCTGGAGCTCGGCGGCAACGATGCGGCCATCGTTCTGAAGGACGCGATCCTCGACGATGTGCACCTGGATCGTCTGTTCGCGGCGATCTACGACACGACCGGCCAGATCTGCATGAATGCCAAGCGGCTGTTCGTGCACCAGTCACGTGTTGACGAGGTGGTCAAGGGGCTGTCCACCCGCCTGGAGAAGGTCAAGCTCGGCTACGGCCTCGACAAGGGCACGACAATGGGCCCACTGCATTCACCGGCGCAGAAGGCCTTCGTTGAAAGTCTCATCAAGGAGGCCAAGGACGCCGGCGCCAAGGTACTGGAATTCGGCGAGCTGCCCGGCGGTGACATGAAGGGCGGTAACTTCGTGCGGCCGGCGATCGTCGTGAATCCGAGTCTCAAACTGCGCGTCGTGACCGAGGAGCAGTTTGGTCCGGTGATTCCGGTCATTCCCTTCGAGACGGAAGAGGACGCGATCCGGATGGCGAACGACACCTGGGCCGGTCTCGCAGGCTCGGTGTGGACCGCCGATCCCAAAACGGCCAATCGCGTCGGTGGACAGATGGTCTGCGGTTATGTCTGGGTCAACGACCACGGTGCCACTCGCCTGGACCTGCGTGCACCCTTCGGCGGCATGAAGGCGTCGGGTATCGGTCGTGAGCAAGGCATCGAAGGTATCCGCGCCTTCCAGGATACCCGCTCCATCGCTCACCTCGACGCGGCCGCCCTGGCCTCCATGGCACACTAACCACTGGACGCAGGCAATGAGCGCGGCGGGCTCAACAGCCCCTCGCGCTCATTGCGCTCCGCGAAGCTCGCGATACGGCCGCCAGGCCGCGAGTAATAGAGCAAACATCGCCGGCGCCGCCAGGCCGACAATCACCGCCATCGTTGATAATGCGTCGGGCCCCTGTGGGTACGGGTCGAGGGCTGATGAGCATTCGCGAAACATTCGCCAGTCCGCTGCGTGCCTCGAGGCTGCGCCGCGCACTGTTCCAGGTGCACTTGTGGAGCGGAATCGTGCTTTCGCTCTACATCATCGTAATCTGCGTCACCGGCAGCACCATCGTTTTCCGCCGTGAGTTGGACAAGGCGCTCTGCCCCACCGTTCTGACGGTGCAAGTACGAACGCATCGCCTCACCCCGGCAGAGCTCAAGGGAAAAGCTCGTGCGGCCTACCCGCGCTTCGAGCTCAACGAGATTGAGGTCCGACCCGCAAGCGCCCCCAATGCGCCGGTCCAAATTTCACTCTCACGAGACGTCACGCGGCTCGAGCGGCTCTTCGATCCCTACACCGGCGCCGACCTTGCACCGACAGTCGCCTGCGAGCCGCACTTCGTGACCGCGCTCGCCGCCTTTCACGCCGACCTTGGCGGCGGTCGCGCGGGTCTGCGCGTCAACGGACTGGCTGCACTCGCCGTGATACTGATATGCCTGAGCGGCGCGATCGTGTGGTGGCCAGGTACGAAGCATTGGTGGCGCGGGATGACTGTCAGAAGGAATGTCGCCCGGCATCGGCTCATACGGGATCTGCACGGTGCTATGGGGTTCTGGCTGGTTCTCTTTGTCCTGGAGTGGGCTCTCACTGGCCTCTATTTCGCGTTTCCCGACCCTTTCAACTCATTCACCGATTTGTTCGTCGATGCCGGTGTATCGTCGCTTGCCGTCGACGACGCTGTCGCGTGGGTCGTGCGACTGCATTTCGGCCGGGCGTTTGGCTACGACGCCGAGATCCTGTGGGCCGTCGTTGGCCTGCTTCCCGCGGCTCTTGTCGTAACCGGCCTCCTGACTTGGTGGCAGCGCCTCAGTCGGGCTTAGAACCGCCTATTCCTCGCGGAGCCGTCAGAGGATCTTGGGTCAGTGCGTTTCCGCGGAAACGCCGTGTTCTCCGCGGTGGGCGCGTTGCAATAGGCCCTCGATTGCCAATCCGTAATCCATTGTCTCGCCACGCCACCGGGTGGCCGCCGTTGTCTTGTCTATATGGATACCTTGCTGGTCGTGTTCAGCCGGCAGTTGCCGCCAATCGGCCAAGGGGCGGCTGTGGTCGGGAGCGACGCTTTCGAATGATTCGCCGTCAGGTCGAACAAAGCGCAAGGCGCCGTCGTCAAGGACTTGCACGACTACATTGCCCTCATGAACCTGGCGGTGGTGGAAGCGGCACAACTGCACCAGGTTAGACAACTTTGTTTCTCCACCCTGTGCCCAATGGTGGATGTGATGTCCGTCCATATAACGTGTGTTTGAGCAGCCGGGGAATCGACAGCCGCGATCGCGCGCGTTGAGCGCGCGCCGTAAAGCCGGGGAGATGCTGCGTGTCTTGCGACCCACGTTGAGCGGCTCTCCCTTCTCGTTCTCGAGCACAGTAACGATGCTTGCGTCGCAGGCCAAGCGACGCGCAGTGTGTGCCGACAGAGAGGGACCGTCCTCGAACTCGCATCGGCCTGCGCAGCTCTCGCGCAACGTTTCAGCGTCGACGTGAATCACAATCTGGTGGCGATCAGCCCCATTCATCGCTTCAGCGCCGTGCTGCAGGAAACTCTCTGCGATCTGCCCCAACGCATCGGCGCGCCGAACTCCCAAGGTAGGCCGGTCTTCGGACGTTTCCGCGGAAACGCCGTTTACAGCCGCATCGAGTGCTTTGAGCACTCGCGCGCCGATTTCCGCCGGCAGCCGCGCCTTCAAGACGAGACATCCGTCTTCATCATAAAGGCAGCTCACCATCCGGTTGGCTTGCTGCCGGGCTTCCCGCGTCAGCTCCTCCGATTCCTTGGCGCGCCGATAGCAGCGCACCAGTTTCTCCACATGGGCCGCCGTACCGTGCAAAGCGATGCTCAGGAAATACTCTTCCGTGTTCTCGCAAGCGACACGCGTCAGCGCCCGAACTTTGGAGTAACTCAACTCCCCGCGGGACATTGCCGCGGCGATACGCGGCAGTTTCCCCAGTGCGTGGGCTACCCTCACCTTTTCACGCGCTGCGCCGATGTCGATGCCACATTGCCAGTTGAGCCAATGCGCGCAGGACTGCGTCGAACCGTCCGACCAACCGTGGCGCCGGTCGAATTCGGCAACCAAGGTCAGCCAGCGATAGTTGGCGGCATTCAGGTGTCCAGCCAACTCGGTAATTTGCGCAGCCAACTCACGCAGGCTGCGTACTCGCTCTTCACGTACCTGGGCGTCGTCCATGTTCGAACCCTCCATATGTATATTTATACAGTATAGCATAGAGTCAACACGAAGGACGGAATTGTCGGCTGGCACGAGACTGTCTTGAAGTCGGCGGCAGATGTTGGATGCGTCGAATTGGTCATCCGCGCGAATTGTTCGCGACCGTTTCACAGGCTGAAGGCTAGAATCATCTTCACCGGGGAGAGCCGCCCGAAAGAGTGGCACGGAGATGACTCACATGAGTGCCGCGATCGATGGACGCCACTTGAAAGTTCAGGGCGAGTTGAGACGCTCCGTGATCCGGCATGCAGTGCGCAGCCTCGCAGCGGCGACGTGCTTGTGCCTAGTCGCCCTCCTCGCGACCTTAGACGACGCGGTTGCGCGGGAAGTGGCCGAGACGATTGTCACGCACGGCAAGATCCTGACGGTAGACGCGGGTTTTCACACGGTAGAGGCGCTTGCGATTGCCAAGGGTCACATCGTCGCAAGCGGCACGAGCGCGAAGATCGCGCGCTACAAGGGCCGGGATACCAACGTGATAGATGTCGCGGGTGCGACCGTCATCCCGGGCCTCATCGACAACCACTTTCACTTCACACGCGCGGTTGAGACCTGGAACGAACAGGCCAGGTTCGAAGGTGTCGACTCGCGTCGCGAAGCCCTGCGGATCCTCGGTGCGAAGGCTGCGAGCCTTAAACCCGGTGACTGGATCATGGTGCAGGGCGGATGGACCCCAAGGCAGTTCGCCGACGCGCCAGGTGGCTTTACGCTCGAGGAACTCGACGGCGTGGCGCCAAAGAATCCACTGTTCGTGCAGGAGGGTTACGGAGCCATCTACGCCAACACCCTCGCGCTCAGAGCCGTGGGGCTCAACCCGGCGGACGGAGCACGCCGCAGCGCGCAGGGTCTCGCATCCTTTCAGCCACCTCATGCGCTGTACGACGCGATGCCACGAATCACCGTCGAACAGCGCGAGCAGAACCTCACAAACTTCATGCACGAGCTCAACTCGGTTGGCCTCACGGGCGTTTACAGCCTGGGCAAATCGGACTTTCTGAGCGCCCGCGCAGCGAAGGGACCATTGCCCCTCCGCATCTGGGAAACGTTGGACTTGAACGCTAGTGATCCGGCGTCGGCGGACCAGGCGGTGGAGCTCATCGGGCGCACGCGCCCGAACCAGTTTGACGGGCAACACGGCATCTTCGGCCTTGGCGAGATTCTTTATGGGCCATTTTTCGATCTGGCGCCGCGCAAGGATCCATGGCCCGCCGAGATAATGAGCGAGTACGGCAAACTCGCCTCTGCAGCGGCGCGCGCGGGCTGGCATGTCCATCAGCACGTCATCAACAACAATGCCGTCACGGATCTGCTCGACACGCTGGAGAAAGTGAACAAGACACAACCCCTTAACGGGCTCCGCTGGACGATGGGTCACGTCTACGACATCTCGCCCAACAACATCGCGCGTGCGAAGGCCTTAGGTATGACGCTCGGCGTGCATGGTGCCGCAATGCAGGCGGGCGCGCATATGCCTCTACGGCAGATCGCAGATAGCGGCATTGTGTTTGGCCTGGGGACGGACGCAACTATCGTCTCGCATCACAGTCCGTTCGTAACGCTAGGATGGGTGGTTAGCGGACTCGACGTCGGGGGCAACAAGGTACTGGACCAGACGCTGACGCGCGAAGAAGCACTGATCGCGCATACACGGTCGAATGCCTACCTGTTCTTCCAGGAGAAGACGCTCGGCTCACTCGAAGTTGGCAAGCAGGCAGACCTGGTCGTGCTCGACCGCGACTACATGACGGTCTCGGCCGCAGAGATCAGGCGCATCAAGCCAACCATGACGATGGTCGGTGGGCGAGTGGTGTTCGAAGCAGCGCGGATGCCGCCTACCGCGCTGCAGCAACGCTGACTACTGCCTGAACCCCACCATGTTGGTCACCACCCCACGCAGACGGTCCTCGAAGCGAGCATGAATAGTGTGGCCGTCGGAGTCGACTGACCAGCGGATCACAGTAATTACCGCACTGCCGCGCCTGTCAGTTTCTTCGATAGCGTTTTCGCTCAGCTTCCGGACTGAAACGCTGGTCGTCCCCGGATCGCCGCTGTAAGGAGCCTCGGTTCCATCGAGCCGCGCGGCATACGACTGCCCCATTGGACTGGTCATGGCCAGGGTCTCGCCGCTCGTCTTGAATGTGACGGTGATGCTGTTGGCCGAGCTCTCGACCTTCTCCGTGCGCCAGCCGCCGGAGATCGCATGTGAGCCCGGAGGTCCGGCCGACACCCGGCGCAACTCGCTTTTCGCTACCAAGGGCGCCGAGTTGGTCGCACTGCTATCGGTGATCTCATCAATGGCGGTGTTGCCATCCTCCTGGACCGTGAACTTCTCGTTGATCACCGTCTTGCCCTGCCGTCGGGCAGACTTCAAAACCGTGCGCTCATCGATGATGGCGATGTTCACGGCGTCATAGTAGGGATGGCCGCTCACCGGCTGGTCGCGGCCGTCGGCCTTGACGGTGTACTGCGGCACACAGGTGCGGCAGGCATAGGAGCCGTTTTGCAACAGGAATATATCGGGCTTGGTAGGCCAATGGGTCTTGTCGAGATCCGCCTTCCAGGTGCCATCCAGCGGGCTCGCGGTCCATCCCAGTGCCGGCAGGAGCAGCGACAGCGCTGCCATCGGTGTGCGTTTCATGGAGCAGGCTCCGTTTAATGAGAAATCGAGGGCATAGCGGCCGGCCCAATGCCTGCCTGATCAGTACAACCGGAACCGTAACCGGACACCGCCACGAGGCGCAGTCGGGTCTCCCGGAAGGCATGCGGTCTCGTGGATTGGATAGACACGCGCTGTTGACGCTCTGGGAACGCGGGGTTACAACCTCGGGGTGCTCACAGAACAACAAAAGGCACAGGCCGATGCACTCATCGACACACTGCTCGAACTGTCGGGGTCGGCACGCTGGGAGCGCTGGCGTAGCCTGACGGTGTCGGATCCCGCGGTTGGGGAGGAAGTCGAGAGTTTCCTGCGCTCCGCCGAGTTGGTCGGCGATTTCCTGTCCCAGCCGGCGGGACCGCCTCTCGGCGAGTCCACTGACGACCTGACGGTCGGCACTTTGCTGGGCGGCTGGCGGATTACAGGGCGAATCGGCCGGGGCGGCATGGGCGAGGTCTACGAGGCCGCTCGTGCTCAAGGGGACTACGAACAACGTGTAGCCATCAAAGTGTTGCGCCGGGAAGCTCGCGCCGAGTTGGAGCGCTTCCAGGCCGAACGGCAGATCCTGGCGCGTCTGGAGCATCCCGCAATTGCCCGCCTGTTGGATGGCGGGGCCACGCCTGATGGGCGCCCTTACATGGTGATGGAGTATGTAAACGGCCTGCCCATCACACAATATTGCGCGTCCCTACAAGCCAGTCTCGAGCTGCGGTTACGTTTGCTGGCGCAGATCTGTGCAGCGGTGGGATATGCGCACAGCACCCTGGTCGTGCACCGCGATCTGAAGGCCTCCAACATCCTGGTGACCGCCAACGGCCAGGTGAAACTCCTGGACTTTGGCATTGCCAAGCTCCTGGACAACCGCGCCGCGCAGATCGATGCCCCCACTGAGGCTCCCCTCACCCCCTCCTGCGCGGCACCGGAGCAATTGCTCGGCAAACCCATCACCACGGCAACCGATACCTATGCCTTGGGGGTACTGCTGTTCGAGTTGCTGACCGGAGCTCATCCTTGGGTGAGCTCCGGAACACCGCTCGCCCAGGCGGCGCGCGCGATGCTCCACCGCCCCGCTCCGCTCGCCAGTGTCGTCGCGGCCGGGAAAGACGAAACGCCGGCGCCTCCCCGAATGCTACGCGGCGACCTGGACGCCATCATCGCGAAAGCACTTCGAGAGGAGCCCAGCCGTCGTTATGTCACGGCTGAGGCACTGCAACTCGATATAGAGCGGTACCTCCGGGGAGAAGCTGTCGAAGCACGTTCCGGCGCTCGACTTTATGTGCTCAGGCGGGCGTTACGACGAAACTGGGCCGCCGTGGCGGCCCTTGCCGTCGTGTTGATTTCGCTCGCGGGCGGCATGGGAGTCGCGGCGTGGCAGGCTCGCCGTGCCGGGATCGAACGTGACATCGCTCGTCGTGATGCGGCGCGCGAGGAAGCCTTGAGGTACGGCCTGACGAGGATGTTTCGCACCGCAATCAGCGTTGAAGGGGGCCAGAAAGCCACAGCCAAGAACATGATCGACGAGAGCGCGCAGCGCGTGTTGCAGGAGTATCGCGAGCAACCGAAGCTCGCCGGGCCGTTGGTTCTCTCGCTTGCCGACCTGTACGGCGCGCTCGAAGACGTCGAGGGAGCCGGCAACCTGCTCGAAGGGTTTGTCGCCGAAGATGCCGCGGGCGCGGACCCCGCGATCCTTGCGGACGCGCGTCAGAAGCTCGCCAACATTGAACTCCTGCGTGGCCATACGGACCGCTGCGCGCAGTTGCTCGACCAGGCAGACGCGTTTTGGGCCCGTGCGCCGCAGCAGTTCCTCGAGGAGCGCCTCGAAGGGCTGGGGACTCGGGCCAAGCTGCAACGAGCTCAGGGAGATCTCGCGGGTGCGATCGAAACGAGTCGCACGGCCATTCGCGAACGGACCGCGTTGTCCGGGCGAAACAACCGCGAGACCGCGATTCTATATAACTCCCTGGCCATCACGCTGACGACCGCCAACCGCCTGGAGGAAGCGCTTGCTGCCTATCGCAACACGTTGGATATTTACCGGGCGATAGGACTTGGCGACGGCTTGGATGCGCAGATCGTGCGGGGCAACGTCGGCACCCTGGAGTTACGCACCGGGCGTCTCAAGGAGGCCGAAGAACAGCTCAAAGGCGCTTTCGAGCGCGAGCGCGCGCTCGCTGGAAACTCCGCGGCTGTTGCCGCCGCAATGGGTTACTACGGTCGGGTTCAATGGATCTTCGCTCAACATGCCAGGGCGGTCGATGTGTTGCGTGAAGCCGCCGCTCTTGCCGCACAGTACGCCGGTGCAACGAGCCCGGTGGCCCTGCAGAATCGTCTCTTTCTGGGGGACGCGCAGCTCAGCGCGGGCGACCAGGATGGCGCGCGAGTGACTTTGTCCGCCGCGTTGGAGGCCGCCCGTGCGCAGTACGGAGAGGCACATTTGCTTTCGCTGCGTGCCCGCTTGGCGTTCACTCGTTGGTCGCTCCTCGGCGCTGGCGGCATCCACCGGGAGTGGGGCTCCGACTCGCAGGAAGCACTCCCGAGTGTTGTCAGCTCACTGCGCAGAGCCGGCGCGTCGGGCCAACCCTACCTGGCCGAGGCGCTCGAAATGCTCGGCAAGCTGCAGATGACCCAACACCAGGGTGAGGCGGCTCTCAAGTCATTGAGGGAGGCGGTACAGCTACGCGAAGGCACGGGAGCGCAAAGTTGGGAGCTGGCGCATGCGCGGGAGTTGCTCGGCGAAGCGCTTCAGGCAAGTGGCCAGGTCGCGGCCGGCCAGGCGATGTTGCAACAGGCGATCGGGTATTTGCAGACCCAGTTGGGTCCGGATCATCCCGAGACGATACGCGCCATTCACGAGGCGCGCATGATCTCGCGATAGAGCCATGTTCGCGCTTTGAGCCAGTCCCGCTGCACTGTGCGCAGGGATACACCCAGGACGCGCGCGGTATCCTCTTCGCTGTAGCCACCGAAGAAGCGACACTCGACGACCTCGGCCAGGCGCGGCATCTCAATAGACAACTGCTCAACAGCCGCGTCCAAAGCCAACAACCCCTCGTCAGTTTGCACGGGGAAATCATTGGCGTGGGAAAGCGTCAGGTGGATCTCACCGCCGCCGCGCTTCTCTGCAAGGCGCGCTTGGGCGTAGTTGATGAGTGCGTGCCGCATGGCGAGCGCCGCCGCACGTAGAAAGTGCGTCTCGTCAGTGAAACCGCGCGAGGGTCCGAGGCGGATGAACGCCTCATGCACTAACGCCGTAGTCTGGAGAGTCTGACTTCCTCCCAGGCGGCCGCGAGCGCGATGCGCTATGCGCTTGAGTTGGTCGTAAAAGACCGGTAGCAGAGCCTCGGCAATACGGTGGATCTCGGGCGGCAGCGCACGCGCGTTCAAACGCGTTGAGTTGGGTCCCGGGGTCACCACGTGCGCGCACATGAGACCCATGATATCGGATTATTCCGACGTTGCGCCTGCGTCCTTCATGGCCTCCAGGGCGCTGAGGTCAACGGCAGCCATCGAGCGCTCCAGGTCATCCACCGACACGTTGTCGCCCGTAATGTCGACGGTGAACCGCTTGGCCACAATGGCCGAAATCTCCCCGTGATGGGCATTCCGATCGTACTTTTCGTGCACCTTCCGACCACCGAGCGAAACATCCTTCTCGAAACCCGAGTCGCTTTCGGACGTCTCGTTGACACCCATCGAGGCGGCCACGTCCATGAGACCGGCGACGCCGGCGGCATCTGTAATATTGACCTCGGCCCGGGTGTCTCCCGAGCCTCGATAAGTGCCTGTCGCGGAGGTCTTTTTGATCCCGAGGGCCTGGTTGGCGGCCCCACTGGCCTGCTGACGGGTCATCCCCGGCAGAGCGGCGGGCAGCACGGCCTCGAGTTGATGGAAGTCGACGGGGTTATGGCGATGCGCCCCTGCGAGGGAGCCGCCCAACGCTGACATCAATCCCCCGACAGCCGCCGCCGGATTCGGCTGCGCAGAGCCAGCAGAGTCCGCGGACGTGGCGGCACTGGAAGACGCCGTCATCGCCGAGCCCGCAGAGCTCCTGGCGCGCTGCTTCTCCTGCTGCTCCATCTGCTCGCCCGCTTTCGCGAGATTCGAGATTGCGGCGCCGAGGCCCTGCTTACCCTTCTCGTCTGTGCCGAGCATGCTGCCGATCGCGTTGCCGACTGTCGCGGCGGCCTCTTCCCGGGCAACTTCGCTGTCCGAGGAGTGGTGGAACGCACCGAACCCGGCGCGGCCCATACCGATACCGAGCGAGGCGCTCAACGCTCCGAGAATGATGCCGAGCAAGATGGTGCAGATGACCACTGTAGCGGTGTAGCCAACAGCCTTATCCGGCTTCGATCGCATCATCACCGGCAAGCCGAGGTACAGCGTGTAGATGCCATACAGGCCAGCGAGAAGGCCCAACAGCGTTCCCATCGGCAGCAGTCCGAGGATGGTGCCGACGTAGGCAGCGGTCAGCGAATAGGCCGCCGTTTGGAGGGCGCGCCGACTGTTACTGGTGCCCCCGAAGGTGCCGGCCAGCAGATTGATGATCAGGGCGATGATGCCCACACCCACCGCGGCCATCACGCAGGTGAATACTGCATTGGTCAGGCCCGCCAATATGGGGGTACGGAAAGTGCCGCCGAAAGGCATGCTGATGCCGATGACGGACAGGCGGATGAAGTTGACCAGGGCGGCCAGGACTGCCAACGGGATGACGTAGCCGGTGAACAGGACCACCGGGGAGGTGGCCTCGCCCGCGATGACCTGCCATTCGCTGCTGGGGCTCAGCAGGATGCCTTTGACCCGTGCCACAAAGCTTCCCGTCGCCTCGGAGTTGAACGGGCCGGCTCCGCTTCCCGCGGCAGCCGGGCCCCGCGCGCCTGCGGTGGCGAGTGCCGGGCTAGGCGTCAGGGGGTCGGGTGCGGGTGACGGAGCGGCGCTCGCCAGCCGCGCGCCGCAGGCACCACAGAAGGCAGCGCCGTTGGCGACTTGTTGATGGCAATTCGGACAGTTCATTAGAGCCCCCATGCGTTTTTCAGCGGGATCCCGCATACAGGGGTAACCGGAAACGGCGGGCGAAACCCGCCAGGTTTCTTCGGTTCGAACGCCTGAATCGGTGATCCAGGGGAAAGCGCCCTGGCGGGGCGTCAGTCGCTGGTGCCCTCGGGGCTCAGATAGGGCTGGACAGGGGATGTGAGCCTGCCGCCCGCGTAGGCCTGTGCGGTCCACCAACCGATGAGCGCCACAGCCACTCCCGCCAGCAGGTCCACAAAGTAATGAAAGCGCAGATACAGCGTGGACCACCAGAGCACTGTGCACGGAGCGATGTAACGCCAGAACAGACGCCGCGCGTGTTGCCAGTCGAAGAGCAACAAGTACACCGTGACAGCCACGTGCACGCTCGGGAAAACGTCCACGTTATTACTCCCCTGGTTGACGGCATTGAGTGTCCAGTCGAGGAGCCAGCGCCCCTGCAGGGGCGTATGAAAGGTCAGCGCCAGGTGCGGGCCCGCAGCAGGTAGCACGGTGTAGCTCAGCAACGAGATCCCATAGATGGTGAACAATCCGACGATGCACTTGCGGAACAGCGGAATGTCCCGAAAACAATAGTAGAAGGGGCCGGCGAGCAGGTAGTAAAAGAAGAACAGGTAGCCCGCCATGGCGAGATCTTCCAGCCCGGGATACAACCAGCCCTCCCACGCCACCGACGGTGTCTCGCCCAACAGGTAACGGTCCCACTGCTGTAGCAGATCGTCCACCCTGGCATGCCCCAACAAGGGCACGCTCGCGCGCATGGCGTAAAAGCTCGCACCCATCAACACGAAATAAGCTGACAGCCGCACCCGCCAGCGCCAGGGGGTCGGGTTGCGCTCCGTCCAGACGATCAGGAAAGCGGCGATGGCCGCGCAGGCGAAGAAAACGAACGACCAGTCGCGCGCCGCGCTGTGGACGAATGAGCGTACGCCGATGATGAGCAGAAAACTGGAAAATACCCACTCGTGCGGCAAGACCGCAGTAAAGCTGATCCGCCGCATAGTTCGCCGAAGAGCCCTCGTTGCAAGCGCAGCATCGTAAGCCAATTCAAACCTTGGCGCCAATGTCGTCGGAAAGTTGCGGGAACAGACCTACCGTTGAAACGGTGGAGGAATCGGAAGCCCCAGCTGCACATGGGCCCGGATGACCGGCATGATCGCCTGGGACTGAATGTGGATGCGATACATCTGCACGTCACGAAAATATCGTTGCAGCTTGTCGCCACGGCGTGCAACGGAAGCACCCACCGTGTGGAACAACATCTCAACAGCCTCACAGGCGTTGCGACAGGCTTCGCGTGCCGTACCCCAGACCTTGGTGGTGTCCTGCGTACTGATCGGGGTCCGCGACTTCATCCAGCGATCGGTCTGTTGGATGTAGAGCCGCGTCGCGGCCAGCGTCAGAGCCTCCGCGGCGTCGGTACGGCACAGGGCCTCGCCGAAAATCCGCTGGAGCTCGGAATCGTACATCCGCGTGCGGGTCGGGTCCCCGAAACTGGGCTTCGTCCGCAGTTGCCTTTCGTATTCTTCCAAGGCCGCACGGGCCGTGCCAGTCAGAATCGCGCCGAACTCGCAGCTGAACCAGCTATAGATCAGCCCGAGGAACAGCCCTTCCTGGTGCAGGTTCGTGCCCGGGGTACCGTCGGAGATCGACTCGGTGGAGAGCCTCGCGATCGGGTTCGGGACGATCTGCTCGTCGGGCACGAACACCTTGCTCAGGCGCACGGTATTCGAGCCGCTCGCCTGCATGCCCATCGCCACATCCCCGCCCCAATCCGGCAGTACCGTCAAGCTTTCCTTGGCGACCACGAAAGCCATGCCGCGCGCGGTGTTGGAAGCACCCTGAATGACCGCGCCACCCAGAAAGTGATTGCAGACCGGGATACCGGAGGCAAAGGGCCAGATACCACTGACGATGTAACCGCCCTCGGTCCGCTCGAATTCCGGCTTGCCGGCGGGACCGGCTGCATAGGCGGCGCGGAAGTCGCCGTTGGGACCGAACAGCTTCCGCTGCACCGCCTCGCTGAAATGCGAGGCCAGGACCAAGGCGTGCGACGAAGCCAGCGTATAGCACCAGCCGCTACCTGGATGCCCTTGCGAAAGCGCCATGATGACCCGGATGTACGTCTCGCAATCCGTACCGAGGCCGCCAAACATGCGAGGCTGCAGAATGCGATAGAAACCGCCCTCGAGCAGCCTGCTGTGGATGGCGTCCGAGTAGTATCCACGCGCATCGCTTTCGTCCTGCTCCTGGCGCAGCACCTTGGCTATTTCGTTTGCTTCGGCGATGAGCCATTGAGCCTTTTCCGGTGTCATGAATCTTTCCCCTCGGCACGCATGCGGCCTCGGGTGTAATGGTTGACCTCGCAATGGCGTACGGTCAAGCCGGCCGCTTGCGCACCTTCTCGATTAACCGCTGTGTGAGCGTGTACCGGCACGCGCTCCCTGGCTACGGCTCGTAGCCCTTCCAGGTCCACTCCAGGGCTTCGGGTAATGTTTGCTCGCGCACCTTGCGGTCGCAATGACCGGCGTCCAGAGCGAACACGTATTGATGGGGATAACCCTTGGCCTGGAGCGCCGCCGCCATGCGGTGATTCGCGACGACCCAGTCATGCATGTCGTCGCGCATGATGTTGGGGTTGAAGAGGTCGCGATCGCCGACCTGCATCCAGATGCGGATGGGCTTGCGGGCCGCTTGCGGAATGAGTGTCTCGTGGTAGTCCCAGGCGCCGCCGGCATTGGCAGGATTGAAGGGCCACTGTTGGTTCACGAACGTGCCTGAATAGCTGATGACGCGGTGATACCACTCCGGGTGGAACCACGCCATGGTGAAGGCCGCGGCCGCGCCCGAACTGCAGCCCATGGCCGCACGTCCGTTGGGATCGTGTGTCAATTTGACGTGGTAGTGCGCTTCGACCTGGGGAAGCACTTCCTTCTCGATGAACTCCGCGAACTTGCCCGACAGGGTGTCGTATTCGAGGCCGCGCTCACTGCCCTGCGCATCGCCACCGCCGTTCTGGATCATGACCGCGATCATCGCGGGCACGCGGTGTTGGTTGATGAGGTTGTCGAGCACGTGCGCTAGAGACATGTCCGGACCGCCGAGCTTCGGGCCGTCGTGCACGATGATAAAGGGCGCCGTGGTACCGCTTTTGTACTGCGCCGGGACGTAGACCGTGATAGCCCGCTGCCAGGGTTGAGGGTGTGTCTGGACAATCAGGGTTTGGGGATTGTTCGGATCGACAGTGCCGAAGACGTCGCGCGCAGTGCCCGGATAAAACGCGCTGTCCTTGGACTCCATGGTGAATTGCCGGACTGTTCCTTCCGGTGTGTGGGGTGACACGGTCAATTCCGGCGCCGCGCGGTAGTCGGGGCCGATGAGGAAATCGCCATTCCGATCGGCAGGGGCGTTCATTCCCGCGGCCCCGCGCGGCTCGGTGGCGCCCGGCTGCGCGCCTACGACAGTCCACTTCGGGGCACCGGGCCCGTCAGCGGGACGTGTTGGTGGGATTGGGCGTGCGGGTTGCGTCGTCGCACCAGGTGTTGGCGGCGGCGCGACAGGTTGTGCCAATGCGACTTGCAGTGTCGCGGTCGACAGTACTAACAGAAGCTGCCAGGCGTTTTTCATCCCACCCGGCCGGTGACACCCACCAGGATGGCCGCGAGGATACCCACGACAAAAAAGTAACCGACCACGGCTACAAACGCGATGAGCAACGGCTTGCCCCAACCCTTGCGCGGATAGTTCTTGCCGAAGCGCTCTTTGACGTAGCGCGCCTGCGGACGCCCGCTGGTCGAATACCAGGAGATCAGCAGAACCAGGCCGAAAAGCCTGGAAATATTTTGCAGGCCGCTAAACCCGGGCACCAGCACTGCCAGGACCGGCAGACAGAGCAACAAGACCAGCGACACGATGACCCAGACTTTGGCCGCGGCTGCCTTCTCGGGCTCACCCAAGTCCTCCCAGTTTTTCATGTGCAGGAATGCGCCGAAGGCCGGACTGAAGAGCAGGCTCCAGTTGGCCGCCGCATTCGGGTTCCACAGGGGTGGGGACTCCTCCTGGGTCGCTATGTCAGCAACAAACGCTTTGGGTGGCGCGTAGGGATTTGAGCTCAAGCGGATCTCCCTTTCTCACATTGCAACACATTCTACATACAACCCATTGCAACCGGTGGCGTGAATGCAGGTCTCACTAACTAATTGTCATACTCCCACTAACGCGTCTACAATGCCAGCCATGAGCGGCAAACACAAGAGCGCGGGACACCGGGCGGCGACCGGTCGGGGGCTCGAGTTCGAGCGGCCGTTGACGACGGTGGACGTGGTCATTTTTGCGATCCGCGCTTCCGCTCTGCACGTGCTCCTCGTGCGGCGCCCGACCGACACCGGCTCCGGGGAACCGTTTCCGGGACACTGGGCGTTACCCGGTGGCTTTGTCGACACGGAGCGCGATGCCGACCTGGAAGCCTGTGCGATCCGCAAGTTGCGTGAGAAGACCGGTGTCGAGGCGTACCTCGAGCAGCTCGGGAGCTGGGGCAACGCGACACGGGATCCGCGCGGTTGGTCGGCGACCCACGTCTATTTCTCGCTGGTCCCGGCGGACGAGGTCCAACTGCAGCCGGGTGGGAATGCGGTCGACCTGCAATGGGTCGCGGTGGGAGACGATAAGGTTTGTGGATCGCTCGCCTTCGATCACACCCTGATCCTGAAGGCCGCGGTGACGCGGCTGCGCGCCAAGGTCGAATACACCTCGCTGCCCGCTTTCCTGATGCCCACTGAGTTTACGCTCACCGAGTTGCAACAGACCTACGAGGCCATTTTGGCGCGCGAGCTGGAAAAGAAGGCTTTCCGGACGCGCGTGTTGGCCGCGGACCTGCTCGATCCGGTCCCTCGTGTCAGGAGCGGCTCCAATCGCCCCGCGCAGCTCTATCGATTGAAACGTAAACGGGAGCCGCATCTGTTCGCGCGACCGTTCGGGTCCGCGCCCGCACCATAGTCACCTCCCCCTACGGGCACGCCTGGCGGACTGCCGGACCGTTAAGATGCAGCACTGAAGGGTCGCGACAATTGCGACCGTCAGGGGGCTGTAATGATTCGTACGCGCGTACAAGGAATGGGTTTAGTGCTGTCCGCCGCGACCTGGGTCTGCGGCATGAGCGCAGGCGCGGCGGCTGCCTCCTCGGATTACACGGGAGCCGCGGCCAATGTCACGGCAGAGCGCCTGGTCAAAGCGGACAAAGAGCCTGGCGAGTGGCTGACGTATGGCGGCACCTACTCGGAGCAGCGCTTCAGCCCACTGAAGAAAATCAACACCGGCAATGTCCGCACGCTCGGGTTGCAATGGTTCGCGGACTACGAAACCAACCAGAATCAGCACGGCTCGCCGCTCTACATTGACGGCGTCATCTACGTCTCGACAGCGCGTAACGTCGTGTATGCCTACGACGCGAAAAGCGGCAAAGAGCTGTGGAAATACAACCCGATGATCCATGGCGAGCGGCTGCGCTACAACGTGGGCCTCGTGAACCGAGGCATCGCGGCATGGCGCGGCAAGATCCTCATGGGCACGCTCGACGCGCGTCTGGTCGCGATTGACGCCAGGACCGGGAAGGAAGCCTGGTCGACCGACACGGTGCCCGACAGCCTGGGACTCGGCGCCATGGGTAAAAAGTACGCCATCACGATGGCCCCACGCGTCGCCAAGGGCAAGGTGTTCATAGGTGCCTCCGGGGGCGAATTTGGTGTACGAGGTTGGATTGCTGCCTTTGATGCCGAGACCGGCAAAGAGGTCTGGCGCTTCTGGACCGTGCCGGGCGATCCTTCGAAAGGTTTCGAGAGCCAGGCGCTCGAGAAAGCCGCTAAGACCTGGAGCGGCGAATGGTGGAAGGTCGCCGGTGGTGGCGGCACCGTATGGGATGCGGCTGTCTACGATCCGGTGACGGATCTCCTCTACTTCGGAACTGGCAATGCTACGCCCTGGAATGCGCGCGTACGCGAGCCGAGTGTCGACGATGACTTGTATTCCGCGTCCATCGTCGCGGTGAAACCCGACACCGGAGAGTATGTCTGGCATTACCAGGAGACGCCCGGCGACACCTGGGACTACGACGCGGTCAGTCCGATGATGACCGCGGACCTGACGATCGGGGGCAAGAAGAAACACGTCATTCTGCAGCCCTCCAAGAATGGGTTCTTCTATGTCCTCGAGGCCGCGACCGGCAAGTTACTCAGCGCTGATCCGTTCACCGAGGTGAACTGGGCCACGGGTGTGGACATGCAGACCGGGCGTCCGAACGTCGTCCCGGCGTCACGTTACGAGAAGGAGCCGTGGAACCTGGCGCCAGGCGTCCAGGGCGGGCACAGCTGGCATCCGAATGCGTTCAGTCCAACAACCGGGTTGGTCTACATTCCGACCTGGGAAGCTTACTCCACCATGGCCGGGTTGCCGGCCGGCAGCCCGCCGCTGGTTCCCGGCGGATTCAGTCTCGGGATCAACATGGCCGTCAAGATCGAGCCGGGCAAGCTCCTTCCGTATGACCGCAAGGGGGTCATCGGCAGGTTGAAGGCCTGGGATCCAGTCTCACGCAAGGTCGTGTGGGAAAGCGATCCTTTTGACTTCCCGCTCTCCACGAGCGGCGTGCTGGCAACGGCGGGTGATCTCGTCTTCATGGGGAATGGAACGGGCAAGGTACTGACCGCCTACGACGCCAAAACCGGCAAGAAGCTCTGGACTTTCGACGCCAAGACGGCGGTGTTTGCCGCACCGATTACTTACACGCTGGAGGGCGTTCAATACGTGGCGGCGAGCGTCGGTGGTGTCGCTCAAGGTGGGTACTTCGCGCCCACGCATGCGCGCATGTTGGTCTTCGCGTTGGGTGGCAAAGGGGTGTTGCCTGAGCCGGAGCCCTACACTCCCCCGCCGCTCAATCCGCCACCGTCGACCGCGTCGGCTGAGGTCATCGCGCACGGTGGGGAGGTGTATTCGCAGTATTGCTCCGTTTGCCATGGGGCTAACGGTGTACAGGCACGCACCAGCTTCCCGAATCTGTCTGTCACTCCGCTGTTGTGGACGCAGGAGGGATTCAACTACGTCGTGTTGCAGGGAGGACGGGCGGACAAAGGGATGGGTTCCTTCGGGAAGGACCTCGAGGCTGAGGATGCGGTGGCCGTGCGGGAGTATCTGATTTCGCGGGCCAATGCGTTGCAGGCGGGCGCGGGTGCCGGCGGCCGTTGAGTTTCACTGGCCGTCCCTGCCTGTGTTATGGTGGCTCATCTCCTGGAGACTTCGATGCAAGAACGTGACATTCGCGCTGTCGGCCGTCGTGAGGTTCTCAGGGCTGCGGGCGCCGCTTTTGCCCTGGGGCCGTTACTGTTCGCAAAGGTGGCCGCCGCCGCGAGCGACAGCAAGGTCAAGATCGGGGTCATCGGTTCCGGCAACGTCGGTGCCGCGCTCGGGAAGGTCTGGGCCAACGCCGGACATCCGGTTATGTTTGCCTCCCGCAACCTGGAGCATGACAAACAACTCGCTGCCGCAATCGGCGCGCACGCGAGCGCCGGGACACCGGCCGAGGCCGCAGCGTTCGGCGAAGTTCTTCTGTTCGCCGTCCCTTACGGAGCCCTACCGGATCTCGGCAAGGCGCTGGCCGGCGCCCTCGAGGGCAAGGTCGTGATCGATGCCTGCAATCCATTTCCGCAGCGGGATGGAGAAATCGCGAATCGGGCACGGGACCAGGGCGCGGGACGCGTTTCGGCCGAGCTGCTGCCGGGTGCTCACATCGTGCGCGCCTTCAACGCGGTGCATGCGGCCCGAATGGGCGAGGTCCACACGGAGCCGGGGAAAGTTGGAATGCCGATTGCCGGCGACGACAAGGCTGCTATCGGGACGGCCTCGCGCCTGATCCGCGAAATCGGCTTCGAGCCGGTACTCGTGGGTGGACTCGACAAGGGTAAGTACCTCATGCCGGGGACGCCGCTGGCGGGCGAGCATACGCCGGATGAGATTCGCAAGATCGCGGCGGGCCTGGCGAGCTGACTGGTAGTTCCAACAGAGACGGCAGAGTCGCCTCCAGTGGAAGGCGCTCTACTCTTCGAAGGATTCGGTCGCCAGGTTCGCGGGAGGAGTCAGTGACTGCAGGTAGGTCACGATGCTCCAGATGGCGGTCGTGCCGAGAGTGCCGCCGAAGGCGGGCATGCCCTTGGGCCGCCCGAAATAGATTGAGCTGAAGACTTCGGCGTCCGCCCCACCGTAACGCCAGCGGCCGTCCGCGAGGCTGGGGCCGACCCAGCCGCTGCCGTCGCCTCCATGGCAGCCGTCGCAATTCATGGCGACGAAGAGCGTTGCGCCGTCGCGGGCGGCAGATGGATTGCCGTGCAGCGGATTGCTGAGCTGCGCGCCATTCGACGGCCGGCCACCCGCCTGGACGTGCGCTTCGTACTGAATACCCGGAGGCGTGGCCGCGGCCGCGGTCGGCGCCGCGTCATGGCGAGCGCACGACGCCAGCAAAACACAACATGTCAGACATGCCGCCCGGGTGATGCTGGTCATCATAGCCCAAACATCCAAACCATGCCGCCCTGGCTGGTGTGTCGCGCAATCTGTTTCATCATGTCGAGCGGAACGCGAACGTCCGCCGGGTCGGCGGAATCCATGTCGCCCGACAGGAGCGCCCAATCACCGCCGACGCCGGCAAACACGGCGACATACTGTTTGCCATCGGCGCCGCGGAAGGTGATGGGATTGCCAACCACGCCCGAACCCACTTTGAATTTCGAGAGTACCTTGCCGGTCGTGGCGTCAACGGACTTGAACCAGCCGTCGAGCGTGCCATAAAAGACCACATCCCCGGCGGTCGCCAGCACACCGCTCCAGCTCGGAAAGGGCTCGTCAATCTCCCAAACCTTCTGGCCCGCCCCGGCGTCCCAGGCGATCAGCGCGCCCAGGTGACCACCCGGACCCGCGATGTAGGGACTGTTGACACTCATGTACGGGGTACCTTTCAGGTACGCCGCCCGCGAGGCCGCGTAGTCCATGCAGAAATTGTTGGTGGAGGTGAAAAACCAACCCAGGTGAGGCGAGTAAGCCGGTGGCGAGGCCGGGCTGACGCCGCCTTCGAGGCTCGGGCAGATGTTGTGCACATTGCCCTTCGAGGCACCCGTCTGCCGAGCCGGGTCGAGAACCGGTTTGCCGGTACCGAGATCCACGGAGGTCGCCCAGTTCACCGGTACGAAAGGCGTGGCATTCAACAGCTTGCCGGTGGCCCGATCGAGCGCGTACTGAAAGCCGTTCTTGTCGAAATGCACCAGGGCCTTGACCGGATGGCCGTGAATTTTCACCTCGGCGAGCACCATGGCACCGGTCGAGTCGTAATCCCAGTTGTCGTGTGGAGTGAACTGGTACGCCCAGATCAGCGCGCCGTCGGACGGCCGTCGGGCCAACACGCTGTTACTCCACTTGTTGTCACCGACGCGTTGCTCCGAGTTGTACGGAGACGGGTTGCCGGTCCCGTAATAGACCAGGTCGAGCTCCGGGTCGTAAGACAGCCACCCCCACACCGGTGCTCCACCTGTCTTCCAGGCGTCATTCGCCCAGCTCTGAGCGCCCTGCTCCGGACCCTGCGCATAAGGCGGCTTGAAAGTGTCCGGATGGATCAGCATGCCGGCGTCTGGGCCGATATTGCGCGCGGTCCAGACAATTTTCCCCGATGAGGCGTCCAGGGCCTTCAACCAGCCATAGATGCCAAACTCACCGCCCGAAGCGCCGACGATCACCCGATCCTTCACGACCAGGGGGGCCATCGTCACCGTTTCTCCGGAGGCGTTATCGGCCACCTCGGTCTTCCACAGTTCCCGGCCGGTCTTCGCATCGACCGCCACCGTATGACCGTCCAGCAGGTTGTAGAAAATCCGCCCTTCGGAATAGAAGGCGCCGCGATTCACGCTATCGCAGCAGGCGATGCCGATGGCATTCGGGCTGACCGCCGGTCGATACTTCCAGCGCAGGGGATAACCTTCCTTGCCCAGGTCGAATGCGTACAACACATTGGGCCAGGGCGTCACGACGTACATCGTGTTGTCGACCACGAGCGGCTGCCCTTCGTGGCCACCGAGCACGCCGGTGGAGAATGTCCATACAGGGTGCAGACTCCGGGCGTTCGTGCGCGTAATCTGGGTCAACGCACTGTAGCGGGTCGCGGCATAGTCTTTTGCCGGCATAGACCATTGGCCGTCATCCCGGGCCGGGGATGCGGCACCGGTCGCTGGCGCGGCCGCCATGCTCGTCGGCGGGAGGCAAGCGACCAGCAGCAGGCTGGCAAGCGATCGCACCAGGTTTGTCATTGCACCATGACCGAAGCGAAGCGGAGGAAATCCGGAAGAAGCGCCAGGAGCGCGACGCGGGACTACCGGTTACGTCACATTCCCAGTCTACCGTAAAAACGAGACCCTAATTATGAACAACGATGCCCCGCCCCCGCCGCAGAAAATCATCCATGAGCTCACCGTGGCCTACTGGGCCTCCCGTTGTCTCCAAGTCATCGCGGAGTTGGGCATCGCCGATCTGCTCGGCGATGTGCCTCAATCAGCGGCGGCCCTAGCTCGGACCGGTGGACTGAACGCGCAGGCGCTGCACCGCGTACTTCGGTCGTTATCCAATCATGGCGTGTTCGTACACGACGGTGAAACCTTTGCGCACAACGACGCATCAAGGTTCTTACGCAGCGATGCACCGGGTTCCATGCGCTCGCTCGCGCGGATGATGGGTCTGAAAGTACATTGGGATGCCTACCGTGAGCTCGACGTGTCGGTGCGCACGGGGAAACCGGGCATCGCCGCAGTCGTCGACGGTGGGTTGTTCGGATATCTGCGCGCACACCCTGAAGAAGGTCAGTTGTTTTCCGAGGCCATGGCAGGCAAAGCATTCGCCCAGATCGGACCGATCCTGGAAACGTATGACTTCACCGGTTTCGGGACGATTGGCGACATCGGCGGAGGTATCGGTCACCTGTTGAATGCCGTGCTGGGGCGCGCCCCCAACGCGCGTGGTGTCTTGTTTGACCTGCCGCAGGTGATCGAACACGCGCGGCAAAAACCCAGCCCGCGGGTCAACTACGTCGGTGGGGACTTCTTCAAGGACGCGATCCCCCCGTGCGATGCCTACATGATGATGACTGTTCTGCACGACTGGTCGGACGAGGAGTCCATCTCGATCTTGAAAAACATCAAGGCCAACGCGCCGCGCAACGCGAAAATACTGATTCTCGAGGGCGTTGTGAAACCCGATGCCCGCGACAACTTCCTGCTCGACCTGGACGTTGAAATGCTGATCATGACGAGCGGGCGCGAGCGCACCCGGAGCGAGTGGGAGGCGGTGATTTCGGGGGCGGGGATGCGGCTGACGCGAGTCATGCCGGCGGGCGCGTGGTCATCGATCGTCGAAGCTGAGATCGCGTGAGGCACCTCGCAACATGACTGCGACAGATCGTCGACATTTCCTCATTACCGCAGCCGCAGCCACGTCTGCGGCAATTCTGCCGCGAGTATCAGCGGCTGCAGCGAAGTCTGGGGCAGTTGAAAGCCGTCCTGAAATCGCGTTTACGTTCGATGACCCCAAGACTGCACAAGGGGGCAACCGCAGTGGGCAGGAGGTGAATGACCGCATCCTCGCGGCCCTCGCGAAGCACGAGGTCAAATCGGTGCTCTTCGTCTGCGGCATGCGAGTCGACAGCGATGCGGGTCACGACCTGGTCGGTGCGTGGAACCGCGCTGGGCACCTCATTGCCAACCACTCCTACTCACACTTCAATTTCAACAAGGTCACGCTGGCCGAATTCCAGGCGGATACGCTGAAAAACGAGCCGCTGATCACCGGGTACCCGCATTCCACCCGGCTGTTCCGCTTTCCGATGTTCAAGGAAGGCAACACGGTGGCTAAGCGGGATGGCATGCGCTCCTTCCTCGAGGAGCGGGGCTATCGGAGCGGGCGTGCGACTGTCGATGCTTCGGACTGGGCCATCAGCGCGCGTCTCGAGAGTCGGCTCAAAGACCGCCCCACGGCCGACGTGTCGGGCTACCGGAATTTCTTCCTGCAACATATCTGGGAACGCAGTCAGTACTACCACTCGCTGGCACGCGAGGTGGTCGGCCATCCGATCCGGCATACCGTGCTGCTCCATCACAACGTACTGAATGCCCTGTTCCTCGACGACCTGGTGGGCATGTTTGTAGCCAACGGTTGGCGGCCGGTCGATGCGGAGTATGCCTACGCGGATCCGGTCTACGACCGACAACCGCGGTGCTTGCCGGCCGGCGAGAGCCTGGTCTGGGGACTGGCGAAGGAGACCGGGCGCTTCGAATCGCAGTTGCGTTACCCTGGCGAGGACGACATATACGAGATACCTAAGATGGACGCGTTGGGGTTGTAAGGAATCCTGTGCTAGTCTCGCAGTGATCCGCTTGCGAGGCTCCCGTGTTAGCCAAACTCTCACGGCCCAAGGTACATCGCGCGCTGGCACGGGAGCGGCTGTTCGGTTGCCTGGATCAATCCCGAGAGCGGCCGCTGCTGTGGATTGTTGCGCCGCCCGGCTCGGGCAAGACCACACTGGTCGCGAGCTACATCGAAGCCCGCAAGCTGCGGTCTGCCTGGTATCACATTGATGCGGGCGACGACGATCTCGGGACGTTCTTCTACTATCTGGCGCAAGCGGCACCGCCCTCGCGGCGCAAGCGCGAGGCGCCGCTTCCGTTACTGACACCCGACTACCTGGCCGACCTGCCGGGATTCTATCGGCACTTCTTTCGAGCGTTTTTCGCCCGCCTGACTCCCCCGGGACTCCTCGTGCTCGACAACTATCACGAGCTGTCACCGGCTGCGGCCATGCACACGGCGCTCGAATCGGCTGTCGCGGAGGTTCCGCCGGACATCAACGTCATAGCCATCAGTCGCTCCGAGCCCCCGCGCAACATGGTCCGGCTCAAGAGCGGCGAGCGTATGACCGTCATGGACTGGTCGCAACTGCGCATGACGATCACGGAGACCCGTGCCATTGCGGCGGAGCGCGTCGGCGCCGACGCCCGGATGGCGGAGCGGATCTTCGAGCTCTCAGACGGCTGGGCCGCGGGCATCGCGTTGGCTTTGCAGCGAATCACACAGCAGCGCGATCCATCGCAGCCGGCCGAGCAGGAAGCGCAGGCGGAGATGTTCGAGTATTTCGCCGCGCAGGTGCTGGGCGCAGCGCCTCCGGACCTGCAACGATTCTTGCAGCAAACCGCCCTGTTGCCCACGATGACTGCCGCAACAGCCGACCAGATCAGCCAACGCGACGACGCCGAAACATTGCTGGAGGATCTCTATCGCCGCGGCCTGTTCATCGATCGGCGCAACCTGCGTCCGACGGTCTACCACTATCACGACCTGTTTCGCGAGTTTCTGCTGTCGGAGCTCGAGCGCTCGGTTTCCGCCGCTGAATTTCGGCGGCTGCAATGCCTTGCGGCACAACTGCTGGAAGGCACGGGCCAACAGGATCACGCCATCCGACTATATGTCCAGGCCGCGGACTGGCCCGCAGCAACACGACTCATACTCGCTGCCGCACCCGGACTGGTCGCCCAGGGGCGCGGGGCCTCGCTACGCGACTGGATCAGCGCTCTACCGACCGAGGTGGCCGACGATCCCTGGATGTCGTTCTGGTCGGGGGCTGCCATCGCGCGGAGCGCCCCTACCCAGGCACGCCCCTGTTTCGAGCACGCCTTTCAGGTATTCGCCGCGCGATCCGACCACGAAGCGCAGCGCGTCGTCTGCACCGAAATCATGCTGGGTTATATGCATGAGTTCGCCAACCTCGCGCCGTTGGATGAATGGCTCATACACCTGCAGCGCCTTTTGGCGCAAGACCCGTCGTTCCCCGCGCCCGCCGCGGAACTGCAAACTCGAACGGCGGAGCTGTTTGCTCTCAGTTTCCGCCAGCCACGACCGAATGAGCTCGATAGGTGCGTCGCGCGGGTGCAGGAGTTACTGCTAGCGCAAGTCCCGCCGGACATTGCCGCCCTCGCTGCGGGCAGCCTGCTGATGCATCTCTACGTGATGGCGGACTTGAATGCGTGCGAACGCGTGGCGGCGCGCATTCGAACATTACATGACAACGCGAACCTGGCACCCGTATCTCTTGCGTTGGGCATGTTGCAACTGGGTCACGCTGCCGTACGCAGTGGCGATACGTCAGGATCCGAGCAGCTTCTGCAGCATGCGCTGGAGATCGGCGCCCGCCATGCGATCGGGCTCCCGACAGTATATGTTTACAGCCACCTCGGCTTGGCGTTTTGCGCGCTCGCCCGCGGCGACTCCGTCGAGGCCGATGCACAGCGCAAGAGGCTCGAGCAGTACTGGATACCGAGCCGGAAGATCGACGGCGCCGCAACGCTGCGGCTGCAATTCTGGATTGCCTGTCACCGTGGGCAGTGGGACACGGCGCTGGAGCTCGCCCGCCGCCATCAACGGGCGGCGCACGACAGCGGCGTCTTCATGCTGTCATTCGAATCCAACATCCTGCTCGCGATCGTCTGCGCTCAAATGCACCGCGAGGCCGAATGCATGGAGGCGCTCAGCTCCATACGCGATAAGTTGTCCGGCACAGCGTACGCGCACTTCGCCTACCAGGTCGACCTGGTTGAAGCGTACCAGGCCCTATTGAGCGGCGACAGCGTGACTTGTCACACCAGGCTGCGTACCGGTCTGCCCCTCAGCAAAGTCGATCAAGGCCTGTTTCTGCTGCGCATGCAACCGCAGATCCTGTCGCGACTCGCGGCTGAAGCACTGAGGGCAGGTATCGAGTCAGACTATGTCGTCGCGATGGTGCGGAGGCTGAAGCTTCCGCCGCCGGCGGGTGCTCCCGGGCATTGGCCCTGGCCACTGAAGGTATTCACACTCGGGCGTTTTGAAGTGTTGCGCGATGGGCAACCGCTGGAATTCTCGCGTAAAGCGCCAAAGAAGACACTGGCACTACTGAAAGCGATCATTGCCTTTGGCAGCCGCAACGTACGCGAGCAACTACTGCTGGACACATTCTGGTCCGACGAGGAAGGCGATGTCGCAGCCCGTTCGCTCACCGCGGCCCTGCATCGCTTACGCAGCCTGCTGGGAGACAATGACGTCATCCAACAGCTTGGTGGCAAGCTGTCACTCGATGCGAGCCGGGTCTGGGTGGACAACTGGGCTTTCGAGAAGCTGGTGGGCGACTCGAGTCCCTGCGACGCCGGGGAGTTGTTGGGTTTGTATCGTGGCGCGTTCCTGACGGAAGACGAAGGGGAGCCCTGGTCAGTGACGCTGCGCGAACGCCTGCGCGGCAAGTTTATCCATGCCCTGGCGGAGGTGGCCAAGCGCCTCGAGCTCGAAGGTCAGTCTGAACGTGCCGTCGACTGCTACCTGCGTGGACTGGATGCCGATCCGGCCATCGAGGAGTTCTACCAGGGACTGATGCGCTGTTACGCGAAACTGGATCGTAAGAGTGAGGCGATCGCAGCCTATCAACGGCTCAGGAAGATGCTGTCCATTCTCCTGGCGCTCAAGCCGTCCCCCACCACCGAGAAGCTGTACCAGTCCCTGCGCTTCAGCGACGGGTTGCCGATAAGTAAGGAATAAGTAGCGGGGTGCCCCGCAAGCTGCCTCCATGAAACGGAGGCACTTGCCCATGAGAACCGAAATCCCCGCGATCGTGACGGCCTGCGGACTCCTGCTGGCCGGCTGCGCCGCGCAACCCAAGACCCACAACCCAAGTGAAATCAAGCCGTTAGCTCACTACGGCACCACCCAGTCATTCGCGGCTCCGGCGCGCTCGTGGCCCACGTCGGCCTGGTGGGAAGCCTATGGTGACCCGCAGTTGGACCGGCTCATCAGCGAGGCTCTCGCCGATTCACCGAGCATCGCTTCCGCACGGGCACGCCTGCGGCATGCGTCCGCGGCAGCCGAAGTGCAGCGCTCCACCGAGATGCCGCAGCTCAGTGCCAACTCCTCCATCACGGAGCAGAAGCAGAGCTACAACTACCTGACCCCTCCCGCGATCACGCCACAAGGCTGGAATGACTACGGTCGCGCCTCTCTCGACCTGTCATGGGAGCTCGACTTCTGGGGAAAAAATCGCGCCGCACTCGCGGCTGCGACATCGGAAGCGTATGCGGCTCGTGCTGACGCCGCTCAGGCCGCACTTGTGCTCTCGACGGCCGTCGCCTCGGCCTACGCGGAGCTGGCCCACCAGTACGCGCAGCTAGACACGGCAAAGTCAGCGCTCCTGGTGCGTGCCCAGACAGCAGAGCTGTTCCGCAAACGGTTGGAAAACGGCTTGGAGACCTTGGGCAGCTTGCGCCAGGTCGAAGCCCGTCGCGCGGCGGCCGAGGCGGACGTCCTTTCAATTGAGGAGCTGATCGGTTTGCAGCAGAACCGGATTGCGGCCCTGCTCGGTGCGGGTCCGGACCGGGGTCTGACGATCGCCCGGCCGAGCGTTGACCTCAACCGACCGTTCGGCCTGCCCACGCAGTTATCACTCGAGCTGTTGGGACGCCGGCCCGACGTCGTTGCCGCTCGCCTGCGGGGCGAGGCGGCCGCCAAGCGCATCAAGGTAGCTCGCGCTGCCTTCTACCCGAACGTCAACCTGACTGCTTTCATCGGCATGCAGGCGTTCGGGTTGGAGATGCTGACGTCGCACGGATCCCTAACAGGCAGCGCGGGGCCGGCAATCTCGCTGCCTATCTTCAACGGCGGCCGCCTCCGGGGGCAGTTGCACGGCGCCGAAGCAGACTACGCCGAAGCGGTCGCCAACTACGACCGTGCGGTGGTGCAGGCCCTGCAGGATGTCGCCGATGCCGCGGTGAGTCAGAAAGCCTTGGGCGCACAGAGCGCCAGAACGCGCGACGCCGTCGACGCGGCGCGCGAGGCGTGGCGGGTCCAGACCAACCGCTACGATGGAGGACTCGCCACCTATCTCGACGTCTTGACCGCCGAAGACTACTTGCTTTCCAACTTGCGCGCTCTCGCCGATCTGCAGGCACGCGCCTTCTCACTCGACGTAGCCCTCATCCGTGCACTCGGCGGCGGCTATTCGACCAACCCATCCGACCAACCTTGAGGAGCCTGTCATGACCCAGATGAAACCTGAAATTTTTCGTGCCGCCGACGCCCAACTGGATGCACGCAACAAACTGCGACGCAAGCGGCTCTTCGCCGCCCTGGCAGGTACTGTCGCAGTGTCTGCGCTCGGGTACGGGACGTATAAATACGTCTACGCGTCGCGATTCATCTCGACGGACGATGCCTATACCGCCGCCGAGACAGCCCAGGTCACTCCTGCGGTTAGCGGGATCGTGCGCGAGGTGTTGGCCGCCGACACTCAGGCAGTCAGACGGGGCGACGTGCTGGTCGTGCTCGACGACACGGATGCGCGCCTGGCGTTAGACCAAGCGGAAGCGGAGTTGGGGCGCGCCGAGCGGCGCGTGCGCGGTTTCGTGGCTAACGATGACAGCCTGGCTGCGCAGATTGCGTCACGCGCTTCCGAGAAAAAACGGGCCGCCGCACAACTGGCTGCGGCCACGGCCGACCTGGAGCGGGCCAAGGTGGACCTGTCGAGGCGCGCAGCCCTTGCCGACTCCGGATCCGTCTCCGGTGAAGAGCTCACGAAAGCACGCAATGCGTTCGAGACGGCTCGGGCGAACCTGGAGGCAGCACAAGCCGCGCAGGAGCAGGCACAGGCCAATCATTTCGTGGCGATCGGCTCGCGCGAGGCCAACGCCGTGCTCATTGCCAACACAACCGAGGACACGAATCCGGAGGTTGTCCTGGCAAGAGCGCGACGCGACCAGGCCAAGGTCAATCTCCAGCGGACCGTCATACGGGCGCCTCTCGATGGTGTCGTTGCGCGGCGCTCGGTGCAGTTGGGGCAACAGGTGCAGGCCGGTTCCGCCTTGTTGTCCATCGTGCCCATCGCCAGGGTCCACGTCGATGCCAACTTCAAGGAAGTGCAACTCGAGCGAGTGCGGATCGGCCAGCCGGTCAAACTGGTCGCGGATGTCTATGGAGGGTCGATCCCGTATCACGGCAAGGTGATCGGACTCTCCGGTGGCACCGGGTCGGCATTCGCCACGATTCCGGCACAGAACGCCACCGGTAACTGGATCAAGGTCGTCCAGCGCGTACCGGTCCGAATCGAGATCGAGGCAACGGAGCTGCACGCGCGCCCCCTGCAGGTCGGGCTCTCCATGACGGCCACCATCGACACGCGCCAATTCAACTGAGGGACCCAATCATGCCTGCCCAAGACAGCTCGGTGGGGGCGCTGCAGGCGCCCCTGGAGAATGGCAAGCTCTGGCTCGCGGCGGTGTTGCTCGCCGCGGCCAACTTCATAGCCGTTCTCGACATGACGATCGCCAACGTCTCCGTGCCCAACATTGCAGGAAGCCTCGGCATCAGCAGCAGCCAGGGCACCTGGGTCATTACGTCGTACTCCGTCGCTGAGGCAATCATCGTGCCCCTGACCGGTTGGCTTGCCGGGCGCTTCGGGGCCGTGCGCGTTTTCACCGTCGCGATGACGCTCTTTGGCATGTTCTCGGCCTTTTGCGGTCTCAGCCATTCACTGGGCCTGCTGGTGTTCGGCCGCGTGATGCAGGGTCTTTCCGGCGGCTCGTTGATTCCGCTGTCGCAGACCCTCCTGATGCGCATCTTTCCGCGCGAGAAGGCACCCGCTGCAATGGCACTCTGGGCCATGACGACACTCATAGCGCCGGTACTCGGTCCCATCCTCGGCGGCTGGTTGTGCGATCAATACTCCTGGCCCGTTATATTTTTCATCAACGTCCCCCTGGCCTTTGTCTGCAGTCCGATCGCCTGGCGCATGCTCAAGCGCTACGAGCAAGCGCTCCTGCGCGCGCCCATCGACACGGTTGGCTTATTTCTGTTGATCGTGTTCGTCGGGTCGCTGCAGCTCATGTTGGACCTGGGCAAGGATCGCGACTGGTTCGAATCGACCGAGATCTGCTTGCTGGCCTTGCTCGCCGTCATCGGGTTTGCGTGCTTCCTCATCTGGGAATTCACGGAGCGGCATCCCATCGTCGACCTGCGCGTCTTCCGGCATCGTGGCTTCACGACGAGCGTCGTGACGATCACTTTCGGATTCGGTGCCATGTTCGCGACCAATGTGCTGACGCCGTTGTGGCTACAGAGTTACATGGGATACACGGCGACGTGGGCTGGGCTTGCGACCGCCTGGTGCGGTGTGCTTGCGGTCGTCGCCGCTCCCATCGCCGGCCGGTCGATCGCCAAGATCGATCCCCGCCGGTTGGTGTTCGGGGGGTTGTCGTGGTTGGCGATCGTTACGCTCTCACGCACGGTCGCCACGACCGACATGACTTACTGGCAGATTGCGCGGCCGTTGATCCTGATGGGCGTCGGTCTGCCGTTCTTTTTTGTTCCGCTCACCGCATTGGCGCTCGGGAGTGTGGAAGAACACGAAACGGCCTCAGCGTCGGGTTTGCAAAACTTTCTACGCACGCTGGCGGGTGCTGTGGCGACGTCTGTCGTAACCACCTCCTGGGAGGACAAGACCAGCGTGATCCATGCCGAGCTCGTTGGCTCGCTAGACCGTTCGGGAGAGGCGGCCCGGGCTCTGGGCGTGTCAGGCCTGACGCCGGACATGGTGAACGACATGCTGGATCGGATGCTCCAGGGGCAGAGCGTCATGCTGGCGACCAACGAGGTGATGTGGACGGCCGGTATTGTGTTCATGTTGTCCGCCTGCCTCATCTGGCTGGCACCCAGGCCGACGCGCGTCGTGGACATGACTCAGGCGGGTCACTGAATGAAATCCCGTCCCCGCGATCGCGAACCGCAGACCTACATCGTGCGTGTCTATCGACGCGGCGCCGGGGGCCGGATCGGACATGTCGAGGAGGTGCGCACTGGCGCGGTCCTGCCGTTCAGGTCGGCCGCGACGTTGTGGCGGGCGATACGGTGCGCATCTCCCAGGCGCGTGTAGTCGGAAAGGTCTCTCGCGCCGGGAGGCGTGCTACCTTGCGACGCAGCACGCTCCGCCCTCTGGCGCTCCGGGTCAATGCTTGACCGTCCGCACCGCAGCTGCAGGGAGCCTTCCATGAGTTGATTCCCGATGCAGTGCGGTGAGCTGCGGGAGGTTGAGCCTGGCCACCAGATTCTCGAGCGTCGTGCGGGAACACTCCTTCTGCGACCAGTACGCCGTGGGATACCAGGTGGACTGACTGCCGCAGACCTGAACCGACGCGGCGCTGAGCCGTGAATAGAGCGCGCGGATCCCCTGAGGCGTGGAGGTGTTCAGGTCGCCGAATTGGACGGTGATGGCGGGCGGAGAACCGGTGTCGGCGTGCGGTCCCGCGCCCCATGAGTGAGGCCCAAACCCGCCTGAAATCATTCCCAACACGGATGTTGCAAGGATTGCCTTGATCGAGGTCGCCATGGGTGTTTTCTCCCGTTGAAGGTCAGTCAGGGCCTCACGGGCGTACATGCGACCGCGAGGGACGGGAGGTACAATCGGACGGCGGGGTCTGAATTCTCTTTGGGAGTCGCTGAATCGTTATGAATTGCGACCCAAAGGCCGTCGCGAGTGGGTTGGCCAGTCCGTCGGCCTACGAATTTGGAGACTTTCGGGTCGACGTGCGGCAGCGGCGTCTGCTGCAACGGGCCAACGGGCAGGCATTGCCGTTGAGCTCCCGGGCATTCGACACCCTTCTTTTCTTTCTGGAGCATGCCGGCGAGCTGCTCGACAAGTCCACCCTCATGGCCGCGATCTGGCCAAAGGTGGTCGTCGAGGAAAACAATCTCAACCAGCACATCTCGGCGCTGCGGCGCGTACTGGGTGAGCGACCGGACGAGCACCGATTCCTCGTGACCGTGCCGGGCCGGGGCTATCGGTTTGTCGCGCCAGTGCGGGCTGTCTTCGAGGAGATGAGAATCGAGGCGGCCGACGCGCAGCCACTGCCAGGAAGCGCCAGTGCGTTCCCATCGAAGGATGCCGCACAGGTGCCGACGATCGCCCCAGCCGCCGACCCCGCTGTCTCCGGAGCCAGTCGAAAAGGCGTTTGGATAACGGTCGCGGCCGCGGGACTCATTCTTATCTGCGGCCTGCTCTGGTACGGCGTCTTACGGAGCCGGGACGCCGCGGCCGACAGGCCGACATCGATCCGGGTCGTTCCCATACGCAAGCCGCGGCTCGCCGTACTGCCCTTCGAGAACCTAAGCCCCGATCCCAATGACGCTTTTTTTGCAGATGGGCTTCACGAGGAGATCATAAGCACCATTGCAGAGCGCGACCCCGGCATCGAGGTCATCTCGCGCACGACCATGATGACCTACCGCTCCGGGCCGCCCAAACCGCTTGCCACGGTGGCACGCGAGTTGGACGCGTCTCATCTGATCGAGGGCTCCGTGCGCCGTGAAGGGAGCAAGATCCGCCTCACCCTGCAACTCATCGACGCACACACGGACGGTCATATCTGGTCGGCCAGCTATGACCGCACGTTGGCCGATACGCTAACCCTGGAATCGCAGGTCGCAGAACAGGTGGCTGGCCAGCTACCGGCCCGGATCATCCGACCGGCAACCGAGCCATCCGCGCCCATCCGCGATACGGTGGCCTTCGATCTGTATCTAAAGGGCGTGCTCGCCTTGCGGACCTTCGAAGGAGACCCGGACGCGTTCAAACATCTCGAGGAGTTGTTTGCGGGTGCAATTGCCCGCCAGCCCGATTTCGCACGGGCGTATGCGCAACGCGCCATCGCACGCACGGTCATGTTCATTGCGAGCCAGGATACGAGCGAGGCGTTTGTCAGCCGGATCCGGGCCGACCTCAGCACGGCCCGGCGCCTCGCGCCGCAGGACCCGCTCGTCCTCGGTGCAACCGGCTACTTGCTCATGTGCGAAAACAACACTTCCGGTGCACTGGACGCATTCGCCGCAGCGGAAACCGCGGGAATCACGCAAGCCGAATTGTTAATAGCCAAAGCACAGCTGTTGTTGCGCCGCTCGCGCATCGAGGAACTCAACGCAACCATTCAGCGCATGCTCGCGCTCGATCCCGGTGATCCTATGGTCGCTCACATGGCGGCCTACCACCTCTATCGCGCGCAGCAGCCAGTGGATGCCCTCCGGGCAGCCGAATATCTCCGCAGCGCCTACCCGGAATGGTACGACGCCATGCGCTCCTATTTCCTGCTCGATTTCTCCGGACGCACCGCGGCACTACATGCCTACCTCGATCGCTACGCGCCGATCGACGGACCCGTGTGGAACGGACTCTCGATGATCGAGTACTTCGCTCTACTACGATACGAGCACCGCTACGCGGACTTGCGAGCGCTGCTCAACCGGGTGCCCATTGCGAGCGGCCTCTACTTTTTCGGGGTCGACTATGGCCCGGTGGGACCCACGCCGACCGCGGTGTTACGTGGCTGGACCAACTTGCTGCTGGCGGACCGCGCGGCTGCGGCCCGGGATGGGCATGGCGTGCTGCAATTCGTCCAGGCGCAGACCCGTTCCAACTGGAACACCGTGTATCTCGACACGCTGACGGCCGCCGGCTACCTTTTTTCGGGTGATTGCGAGCGCGCGCGCGCGGCAGGCCGGTCGGCTCTCAAAGGCGTCTCCCGCGATGACAACGCCGTGATCTGGAATACCACCGCGATGAGCATCGCTCATGTCAGAGCGTGGTGCGCAGACACGGAGGGCGCCATCTCGCTTCTGCGTCAGTTATCCGCCGGTAGGCCCGGCGTTGGACCCGCGAGCATTACGCGCGATCCGCTGTTGACGGTGCCGCTCGGCAGAGTACCAGCCTACCAGGTATTGAGCGGACAACTGGAACGCACCATCCGGGAAACGAAGCTTGAGTAGCGCGGCGCGCGCTTACGCTGTGCTGATGTTTCCCACGCTCGGGTGGGCGGCCGAACCTACCGGTACCCAACAGGACGAACCGCTTCAGGAGGTCGTGGTTACCGCCGAGTTCAGGCCGGAAAACCTCCAGCAAACGCCACTGGCCCTGAGCGTCGTGAGTGCCGACACCCTGACGCAAGATAACATGACCACGCTCTCGGATGTCGGCAGCATCGCACCCAATGTCACTCTTCTGCCTGGTGGTACGACCTCGGGTAAGTCCGTCATAGCATTCATCCGCAGCGTCGGCACCAGCGACTACAACTACAGCGTCGAGCCCGGGGTAGCGGTTTACGTCGATGATGTTTACCTGTCGGGTCAATTTGCCAATGAATTCGATCTCCTCGACCTCGAGCGGATCGAAGTGCTGCGCGGGCCCCAGGGCACCTTGTTCGGCAAAAACGCGATCGGTGGTGCCATTCGCCTCCTCTCGAAAAGGCCGGAGGGCGATGGCACCGGTTCCGCTGAGGTAACGCTAGGCGATTTTTCCCGACGTGAAGCGCGGGTGTTCATCGATCTTCCGCTCGCCGGCAAAGAGCTCGCGCTACGCCTGGCTGCGGTCTCAAAGCAGGAAGACGGATATGTCGACCGACTGGATTTCGCCTGCGTGCATCCCGACCTGGAGGGCGTGATAAATCCTGCCGCGCCCTATCTCCTGCATTCCACCCGAGCGGTTGGCAATTGCAAAGTCGGCACAAGTGGCGGAGAGGACGTTCAGGGGTTGCGCGCCGCCCTGCGTTGGCGGGCCAGTGAGCGCCTCGATATCAACATCGTCGCGGACTGGACGGACGATCATTCCGAACCGGGTGCGCAAACATTGCTGGCGGTGGACAACAGCCCGGGCGGCGCGTTGAATAATCCATTCGGCGGCTTCAACGCGCAGGTTGCGATCCCTATCTACGGAGTTTCCTACGACCACCGCTTCGTGCCGCAGAGCATCTACCAGTCCTATGACACCTTCCAGCCGCTGCTGCACGTAGGGCCCGGTCCTGCGCTCGTGCCCGCCGCGGTCAAAGGTATAACTGCGGTGCCTGCGGAGAATTCCGCCGCAACTTACGGTATCAGTGCCTCCGCGGAGCTAGCACTGACTGGTGACACGCGACTCAAATCCATCAGTGCCTGGCGCGGTTATTCCGGCACCTTTTCGCAGGATGTGGGCGGGGCGCCGATCAGCGTCGCCGCGCAGACCAACGTGCTCGACCATCGGCAGGTCAGCCAGGAATTGCAGCTCACGGGCCACTCGCCGGGTGGCCGCCTCGACTGGGTCGCCGGGTTGTTTTACCTCGACTCGCATAGTCTGAACCGCGGGCCGGTCACGATCTCCGCCTATAGCTGGTTACAGGCCAATCTCGATATCCACCAGAATGACAATTCCAACATACGGGATCGCGCCGTATTCGCGCAAACGACGTGGCACCTCGCGTCCCGGCTTGGACTGACGCTCGGGGCGCGTTATACGCACGAGTACAAGGACTACATATTCCGTCACACCAGTTTCGATCCCACCGTGCCCAGCCTGGTGCCGTACACACCGACGCAGGTTCGCTACGGGAAGACCAACGGAAAGGCGACACTCGATTATCAATGGACGCAGCACCTGATGAGTTACCTGTCCGTCTCGGATGCGTTTCGTGCCGGAGGTTTCAACGGGCGCCCGTTCGATGCCAGCCAGGTGGTCTCTTTCGGGCCGGAGACACTGACCGCCTACGAGGTCGGTATCAAGAGCGAGTCCTTCGAGCAACGCCTGCGCGCAAATGTGGCGGCCTTCGTCAGTCGCTACACCGATCTGCAACTGCAGGTCCTCGAGCTCGACGCCACCGGGAACCCTTTTTCCGCGACCGTCAACCAGGGCCGGGCCCAGATCACGGGCATCGAGATCGAAATCGAAGCGAGCCCCGTGCGCGGGTTGTTGGTGACGGGCTCGTTCGGCCTCAACAAGTACTCGAACAAGGAGCTCGGCACGGCCATCAACTGCGATGTCGTCGCCAACCCGGTGTCCACGCCGGCCCCCGGCGCGAACTGCACTTTGAACGGGCCGCTGCCTGGATCGCCCCTCCCCTTGTTTCCCGAGAGAACCGGCAACGTCGCCGTTCAATACACGATACCTCTACCTGGCGGTGACTCACTGACTCCGCACCTCGATGCGATGGGGCAGTCACGAACCTACTTTGATACGGTGGGCTCACCCGAGGCGGCCGTGGCGGGCCGTGTGTTGCTCAACGGACGGCTGACCTGGAGCAACCGGGACTCCACCTGGCAGGTCGCGCTGTCTGCGACGAATCTCACCAACCGCCAGTATTTTCTTTTCAAGGAAGACCTGCGGCAGGTCTACGGGATGCTCATCGGCCAGCCGGGGCCGCCACGCCAGTGGGCGGTTACGGTCCGGCGGAGTTTCCACTAGGGGGTGCTAGGTGTCCGCCCACTGCCGGAGCAGGTTGTGATAGACGCCGGCGAGGCGAACGCAGGCGTCGTGATCGGCGCCGGTACGGCCTAACTGTTGGAGGGCGTTGTCGAGCTCGAGGAGGATGGAACGCTGAGTTTCGTCGCGGACCATACTTTGAACCCAGAAGAAGGCAGCAACCCGCGCGCCACGGGTGACCGGCATGACGCGGTGGACGGAGCCGCCGCTGTACAACACCATGTCGCCAGCGGCCAGCTTGACGCGTGTTTCCCGGGCGCCTTCGCCAATGACGAGCTCGCCGCCGTCGTACTCTTTGGGGTCCGTCAAGAAAATCGTGGCCGAGAGATCGGTGCGCACCCGAAAAGGCGAGCCCGCCACGGGACGCACCGCGCCATCGATGTGGCCGCCGTACGCCTGGCCACCCGCGTATCGGTTGAACAGCGGCGGTAAAACCCTCGCGGGCAATGCCGCCGCAATGAACTGTTGGTTCTTGTCCAGCTCGTCCAGGATCACGTTGCCGAGGCGTCGGCCGACCGGACTCGTCTCAGGCAGCTGCTCATTGTTCTTGGTCCGGCTCGAGAGATATCCGGCGGTCGCGCGACCATCCCCCCATTCCGCGGTCTCGAGTGCCTTGAGAAACTCGGCCACCTGAGCCGCGCTCAGGATATGGGGAATGGTCAGCAGCATGCCTCAGAATCGGACCGACAAGGTCAGCAGTGCGGTGCGGCCCGGGCCCGGCACCACGTGGAAGAAGTGGAGCTGGTCGTAATAATACCTGTTCGTCAGATTATTCCCATTGAGCTGCAGGGCAATGTTCGGCGTGAAGGCGTACTTGGCCATGGCGTCGAATGTCCAGAAGCCCGACACCGTCTTGATCGGCGGCACGTTCTGGGTGTACTGCGACGACACGAACCGCCCGCCGCCGCCGATCTCGAACCGGGGCACGATCTCGTACACGGTCCAGAAAGTGGCCGAGTGCTTGGGCGTGTTCATCAGCGGCGCGCCGACCGGCGCCGCGCCGGGCGCCGTCTCGGTTACCTTGCTATCGAGATATTCGTAACCGGCATCGACCCGCCAGCTCGCGGTGATCTGGCCCTCCGCATGCAAGTCGAAGCCGTCGACACGCTGGGTCCCACCCAGGATGTTCAATGCGACGTTGTTCGGATCCGGAACGCGAGCGTTCTCCTTCTCGAGCCGGAAGACGGCGCCGCTCACGTCGAGACGCCCCTGCACCAGCGCCCATTTGGAGCCGAGCTCATAGCTGCGGTTCTTCTCGGGACTGAGGTTCGCGTTGCTCAATGAGAACGAGCGCGAGCTGCTGATCAATGACAGGTCTTCGGCCGAGGGGTTGAAGGAGGTGCCGAAGGCCAGGTAGATGTTGCCGTTGGTCGCCGGCTTGTAGGTCAGGGCCGCGCGATAGCTCCCCATCTCGTCCGTATGCTGTATATGGTCGTGCTTGGTGATGGTGCCGAGCTTGATTGTCGAGAAATTGTTATCGTTGTAGTCGACGTCGAAGTAATCCCAACGCAAACCGACTGTCGCTTCCCACTGCTCACCCAGCTTCACCGTGTCGAGGACGAACGGCGCGACGCTGTTGGCTGTAAGGTGCGTGGTGTAACGCGGATAAGTGGCGGTGGCGGTGAAGAGCAGATTCTCGTTCGGGCCGATCAAGGGGGAGGTAGGAACACCGCTGCTGTTGTAGAACTGCGGCGTGGCGCGCTCGTGCCCGCCTTCTACTCCGACGATTGAGACATTCTGAATGCCGGCAACCGTCCAGTGAATCGTGGCGAAGAGCTGGTCCCACAACATCGAATCGACACTCTGTCCCGTATTGTCATTGCGGGTGACGGTCACCTTCGATGCGGGAGTCGTGGCGGGAACCGTCGTCGCAATCAAGGGCTCGCTGAAGCGGAAGTTGCGCGCGTAACTGGCGTAGCGGGCCAGATTCTCGACGGTGAAGGAGTCCGAGAAATCATGCTCCAGCTTGATAGTGCCGACATCGGTCCGCGTCTTCATGCGGTCGTCTCGGAAGCCGTAGTAATTGTTGCGCGGAACCGGGGCCGGCAACGTGCCGAGGTAAGGAATACCGTAGTCGGGAATATCGTCGTTGTACTGATGAAAGTAGGAGAGCGTCAGTCGGGTCGGCGTTCCGAGTCCCAAGGCGAGACTGGGAGCGACACCCCAGCGGGAAGTCTGCACGACGTTCCGGTCGGTCACCTCGGCTTCGTGACCCATCGCGTTGAGTCTGAAGGCCGCACCTTCACCGAGTGCAGCGATCGGCTCGTTGACGTCGAGGGTCGCGCGCCGGGTGTCGTCCGTTCCTCCCGTGAACACTCCGCCGATGAAAGACTGAAGCTTGGGCTGTTTGCTACCCTGCTCGATCACACCACCAGTCGAGCCGCGGCCGAACAGGGCGCCCGAGGGGCCCTCGAGAACCTCGATCGATTCGAGATTCCACGGGTCGCGGTAGTAATCACCATAGTCGCGAATGCCATCCAGGAACAGGTCGGTGCGTGCGACAAAACCGCGGATCGTCGGTGAGGTGCCGATCGACTTGAATTCACCTGCACCGATCGTAATTCCAGGCACCGTGCGCAGGGCTGCATTGAGGTCAGTGATCGCACGGTCCTGCAACTCCTGCTCGGAGATCGTGTTGATCGATTGCGGGGTGTCAATGATGGGCGCCGTCAACTTCGGCAAAGTTGAAGTGTCTTGCTTGTAGGCGTCCTTCTGACCGAAGACGTAAACCTCCTCCAGGTTCCCTTTGTTCGAAGGCGCATCCGCTGCCGAGTCACCCGCATACGCTCCCTGCAAATGGAGCATGCCGATCCCAGTCCCGGCCAGCAGGGCGGCGGTACGAAAACATCCGGTGTCGCCACGCGGGTCATCAGTCATCAGAGGCCCTCCTTCTTATATTTGCGCGTATATAGCGGGAAGAGCTCTCGCTGTCAAAGCGTGGTTTTAATGAGACGGAGTTCGGTCGCCTAAGGATGCCAATGCGGACTGAATCTGGGATATTCCGACTATGGGTTTACCAACCGAGCTCGAGGGCCTGAAGAATCCGGCCGCCTATCCCCATCCAGTGCAACGGATCGAGGTCGTCGAGACGCACGTATCCTGGATCGTGCTCGCCGGGACTACAGCTACAAGATCAAGATCAAGCGTCCGGTGCACCTCTCGTTTCTGGACGCGACACGTTTGGAACGCCGGCACGAGCTCGCCTTCGGTACCGAGTTGGCTGCTTGGCACGGGAAGCGACCTCCCCTGCCCGATGCGTCGACCTATGACCATCCTGACACCATCGCCAAACTCATCGTTACGAATGCGCGCGAATGCGCAGACGCTCTGAGCCGCCTCAATGACCGGACGGAGGCGAAAAATGATACCTCCGAGGCGGATGTGACCGTTATGAAGAAGCAGCGCACCTCCATGGAGGAATTCACCACGGCTGAGCGTCGCAACTTGATCGAGGTGAATACGGCGGACCCGCACGCCGCCACAACCGTGGCCGTTGCCCTCCGCGAGCTGACGTGGATCAGTCGCCCCCCGGGGTAGCCGAAGGTGGTACCCTTTACTGACTGGACTGGGTCACCAAGAACTACGGGCAGGGGGCAACGGCGTGCAATTTCTTTCCCGGTTGATGCCGCGTGAAAACCGCTTCTTTGAGCTCTTCAATCAGCACGCACAGCAGGTGGTCGCCGCCAGCGTGGTGCTCTCCGAGCTGTTGAGAGGCTTCTCGCGCGAAGAGTTCAGGCGCACCGAGCGCATCGCGCGCATCCTCGACCTCGAGCATGCCGCCGACAAGGTGACTCACGAAACGGTAGCCCTCCTCCACAAGACCTTCGTGACCCCGCTGGATCGCGAGGATATCCACCGCCTGATATCGAGCATGGACGATGTGCTCGATCTCATCCAGGACACCGCCGAGTCCTTCCAGCTCTACGACGTCCGCGCCCTCACACCGGAGGCGTGCGAGCTCGCCGACCTCGTCCATGAGTGTTGCCTGAGGATGCAGAAGGCGGTGCAGCTGCTCTCCAACATGGGCGAGTCGGCACAGATCCTCGAGCTGTGCAACCAGATCGATGCACTCGAATCGCAGGCGGATCGAGTGATGCGGACGGCCCTGTCGAAGCTCTTTCGCGAAGAGAGCGACGTGCGGCAGCTCATGAAGCTCGAGACCGTTTACCAACTGCTCGAGTCGGCGACCGACCGCTGTGAGGATGTCGCCAACATCATCGAAGGCGTGGTTCTCGAGAACGCCTGAGCGTTCGCAGCCACCGCATGACCACAACCTGCTTCGTCTGTTCGTCGACGCCGGGCTTCTCGACCACGATGCTCCTGTTCCTGATCGGGCTCTCCCTGGCGTTCGATTTCCTCAATGGCTTCCATGACGCCGCCAACTCCATCGCTACGGTCGTCTCCACGGGCGTCCTGAGGCCCTACCAGGCGGTCGCCTGGGCGGCGTTTTTCAACCTGGTGGCGTTTGCCCTGTTCAAACTCAACGTCGCTGCAACCATCGGCAAGGGCATCCTCGCACCGGAATTCGTCGATGCGTATGTCATCGGGAGCGCACTCACCGGCGCCATTGCCTGGAATCTCATCACCTGGTACTTCGGCATCCCATCGAGCTCCTCGCATGCACTCATAGGCGGCATGATTGGCGCGGGACTGGCGAAGGCCGGCACCGCGCCGTTGGTGGGCGCCGGGATCTTGAAGACCCTGGTGTTCATCGTGATTTCGCCCCTGCTCGGGCTCCTGCTCGGAGGGTCCGTCATGATCGCGGTCTCGTGGATCTTCTTTCATCGCTCACCTTACACGGTCGACCAGTGGTTCCGTCGGCTGCAGTTATTGTCATCGGCGTTGTACAGCATTGGGCACGGCAGCAATGACGCGCAGAAGACCATGGGGCTCATCTGGCTCATGTTGATCTCGGCGGGGGCGACCACTCGTGACCATCTCCCCATCTGGGTCGTCGCCAGTTGCTACACCGTGATGGCTTTGGGCACCCTGTTCGGTGGGTGGCGCATCGTGAGGACCATGGGTCAGCGCATCACGAAACTGAAGCCCGTTGGCGGGTTTTGCGCTGAGGCCGGCGGGGCCTTGACGCTGTTTCTGGCTACGGGGCTCGGAGTACCTGTGTCGACGACCCACACCATCACCGGGGCAATCGTGGGAGTTGGGGCCACCCAACGGGTATCCGCCGTTCGTTGGGGTGTCGCCGGCAACATCGTAGTGGCCTGGGTTCTCACCCTTCCCGCCGCCGCACTGGTTGCTGCTGTGACGTGGTGTCTGGCTACACTAACCTGGCATTGAAACCGTGAATATTCTGTTCGATCTCGATGGCACCTTGTCCGACTCGAAAAACGAGGTCACACGGTGTCTCGCCTATGCGCTGAATAGCCTCCAGGTAGCCGTGCCGGAGAGGGCTATTCTCGAACGTTATCTAGGACCACCGCTGCGCGATTGCTTTGCTTCACTCCTGGCAACGGACGACAAGGCACTGATCGAACGCGCCGTTCTCCTGTATCGGGAGCACTTTGCCGACGTCGGCATCCGGGAGGCGCAACTCTACCCTGGTGCGAGCAACACGCTCGCGCAATTGAAGGAAGACGGGCACAAACTATTCCTCGCCACGTCCAAAGCAGAAATCAACGCGCGGCGAACGGTGCAGCACCTCGGGATCGAGTGCTACTTTGTGGCGGCCTACGGCGACACTCTCGCAGGAGAGCGGCCCAACAAGACGTCCCTTATCGCTCATATCCTGAAAGTTGAGGAACTCATGCCGACCACCACCGTCATGGTCGGCGACCGCGACCTGGATGCGCTGGGAGCGCGAGCCAACGGCGTCAGGAGCATCGGAGTCCTCTGGGGGTATGGAACCCCAGAAGAGCTGCGAAAGGCGGACCACACCGTCGACTCGTGGTCGGCACTCCTTCACTGCTTAGAGGACTTATCCCGTAACCTGTGATGGGCTCAGGAGCGTGAGACGGTGACTCTGAACTACACTCGAACGGTGGCGGTACTATGCCGCAGTGAGCGGCAAAACTTTGCCGCCGAGACGGCAAGGGATTGCCGCTGATGAGGCCGTTACCGGGCGCTAGCCAGTCAGAACAACTCCCATGTCGGTAAAATCAGTCTCAACCGGACTGCAGCCTTACTATGGCCCTCTCTCCGGCAGCAACTCCCAACAACCTGCCGGAATCCAGGATAGGACCTTCGCCAAGGCTCGCGCCTCCCAGGCAGAGGGAGCTGAAGTTGCCGGCGCCGCTCAGAATGCGTCCGTAACGAGCAGCGATGCTGCGGATCTCTGGGGGTTCCAGGCTTCTGTAGACCGGGATGCTCGACAGAGTGGGACAACCGCGGAGCGATCAACCGGCGGCGGAGATTCCGGAGCGCCTGGCGGCCGGTCGTCGCCGGGTATCGCGCTCTATCAGCGCGTCAGTCAGTACGGCAGCAACGAGCCTTCGGCTTCCGCCCTCCTGAAGAGTTGGAGCGATATAGTGCACGGCAGTCAGGACGCTGAGAGCGGCGTGACTGCCTTTGCGAAGGCGCTCTCGCGGAATGAAAACCTGGGATTCGAGTCAGGCGTACTCGACCTGACGGCGTAAGGGTTCCGCTAGCGCGGTTCGGGTTGGCGGGATCGTTAGAATCTGATCCGGACGCCGGCAAACACGGAACGGGGTGCCGCCGGGTTC